>CESW01018265.1_pt1 | contig 17012 bp, 15 predicted proteins | sample 531171 | NCBI WGS metagenome assembly CESW01 (sample SAMEA2621859, study PRJEB7988) | marine metagenome | biome: marine biome (ENVO:00000447); feature: surface water layer (ENVO:00002042); material: "saline water (ENVO:00002010), including plankton (ENVO:xxxxxxxx)" | depth 5 m
ATTAAGGTAAGTAGATTTACTCCAAAAAACAGATGAAGGTGTTGAAAGATTAACGATGTCTTTTGACATTTTCCAGATAGCTTCTTCGGTATTTTCTCCGTTTTCTGAAAAAACAACGAAGATATTCGATTCATCCCTAGTTTCTTTTCCCAGTCTGATCGATAATTCTTTATTGTTACCCTGTAAGTGAATTGTTGTTGAGTTTTGGTTTAAACCGTAGTCTTCTAAAATTTCACCCCTTGCTTCTAAGTCTCTGCAATCAATGACAAACAATGGATTTGAATGTACGAGTTTTGTCGTAAGGTTTGAAATGAGTAAGCCTTCTGCTTTCCAGTTGATCGGAGAGGTCAACATCCAATCCTCGTCCATTTTTTGTATTACTAGATTCTTTTCTACCTCTCCAGTAGATATTTCTATTCTTTCAAGAGTTTGAATTGTTTCAATCATTCGAGATGAAACATCATAAATATTTTCTTCTTCAGGATTAAAACTAAAGTAGATGAACAAGCCTACAGCCAAGTTGGCTAAAAGAAGAAATATTTTTGTTTTATTCACTATAGTTCTTTTCTCAGCCAGCTAACGAAAAAGCCTAATGCTACCACAAGAGCCGGAACAAGAATCGACAAATAGGTCATTTTCTTAAAATCTTTATCAGTCATCGATAAAGTATATTGATTAATTTTTTTTGGAGGAATGTTAAGGTAAGCACTGTTTTCATTTATCCAACGAACAATATTTCGGCCTAAATATTTGTTTCCCGAGTTCCTTTTTAAATTTTGATTTGAAAAAATTGTTGAACATCCCACCACTGCGATTTTACTTTTTTTGGTTTTAAACTTTGTTTCTGAAATCGCAACTACAGGAATAGGACCATCAATATCGAGCAAATTATTTTTTTGTGGTGGATTTTTTCTATTTGGCCAACCAGACAGGGCCCATGAGTCACGTGAGGAGTAAAGTAACTCAGATGATTGAAATATTGATCCTTTATTTTGAATGCTTTCAACAGGTCTACAGCGACTCCCAAAAATTCTAAATTCTTGTTCCATAAGTGGCTTAATAATTTGGTGTGGCCTAGAAGTCGGGTATGTAGATAGATAGTAAGCTCCGCTAAAGTAATCGTAGTTTTGGGTATTGGAGTCATAGACAAGCATGTCATGGCATCGAATTCCCCATTCTTTCAAAACATTTCTCAATCCAAAGACGGGGCGGTCTATAACTGAAATTTCGCTTACTGGGTCGATGCATAGTAAAACAGAACCGTCTTCATTAAGTACAAAATTCCTTAAATTTGCGACTTCTTTATCGAGGAAAATTCCTTTGGGATGTGCGATTACTATCATTTTCGCATTTTTTGGAACTGTATCAACTAAGCTTAGGTCCATGGTGGTAACATTTAGGTTAGACTCTTCAAAAATCCGTCTAAATTCAGAAAATCCAGATTCAGAGTCGAAATCCGTTGGACTTGCTTCGCCATGTCCCCTAGTGAAATAAACAACTTTTTTCTCTTCTTTTGGTCCCGCAACCTCCAAAATAGCCTCAACTAAGACTTGTTCACCCCTAAAAAAGTTGGGCTCAAGCACACCTCGGCCGGTTTCTGTCCAATCTTCGTAAAGTTCTGACTGCCAGATCGCTTGTCGGGCATGAGAGTCTCTCGACTTGAAAGTCTGAGTTAAGTCGTAGGGGTTTGGTGATTGTTTATCTTCGAACTTAAAAATTGTTTTTTGAGTTCCTCGGGGAGAATAGAGAGTAATCGCATTTTCATTACTTATATTATATCCCAATAGGGACCCCTTTATATTTTTCGGAGAATCGAGGTTTAGCCTGTATATATTGATAGGATACTTAGTCGATTCTTGCTTAAATTTTTGCAATAAAATATCTAGATCAGATAGCAACTTTTGAACGATTTTTGGCAAATCATTATTATTTTTAATAGTGATTACAATGTCTATAGAATCCTCCATTTTGTTGAGCAAAGCCAAGGTCTCCCTGGACAAAATAAATTTCTTATCTGGAGTCAAGTCGATGTTTGAGTTAACTTTCGAAATGATGAAATTCAAGCTCAAGGCAAGTGAGCTTAACAGGACAATAGTAATCCAGGAATCGAGTTTCCGATTCCTTCTAGATTTTTTGAAGTCCATCACTTTCTCATTCGGTCAACTTGTATACTCGCAAGAAATAAAAAATAAAAAATGACCACAAATTGGTGTAAGATGGTTTGTATCTCGATCAGTCCAACCGAAAAATTTTGCATTTTATTGAGCCCATGAAACATTGAACCGATACAAGACCATAAAAATTGTGAAAAGCCGCTAAAAATTTGCGTATCGCTGATCTCTCCAAAAGAGACTGCCATAATTGAAAGATACAGAGTTAGCAGGGTAAATGTAAGCATGCCAGCAACCATCTGATTGTTGGTTATGGAACTGGAGAATATTCCGATGGCACTGAAACTAGCTCCAAAGGTTAAGAGGTATAAAAAGCATCCAATCCATTGCTCAAGATTACTAAAGCCAAGAGTGGTAGACTGTTCTGGGAACCAAAAATAAATGATTAGAGGAAAGCAAAATGCTGCCACTGAAATAAAGACGAAAAAAAGGTAACATGCAGTCCATTTACCAAATACAACTGCAAAATTTGTAACTGGTGCAGATAAGAGGGTTTCAAGAGTACCAAGTCTTTTTTCTTCTGCAAAAGACCTCATGGTTAGAAATGGGATGAGGGCAGGGGATCCAAACATTAACCCAATTACTAAAGATGAAAGCGGTGGCAGAATCCAATCGGTGTTTACAAAAGTCTCAATGAAAAACCGAAAACCGAAACCGAGTAACGCCAAGAAGTAGAAGCTGGCTACATAAGTTGCTGGAGAAACAAATAAACCGAATAATTCGAATCTTAAAACTACTAAATATCCTTGCATTTAAAAAGTTAAAATACTTTGAAACTAGTTTATGTCAGAAAATTTACCTCTACCAAGCATATCTTTTTCTTTCCAGTTTTGTTTGGTCGCTCGCAAGAAGATAGTTTCTAAATCTGGTCTGCAAATCTGGAATTCCGAGATTTCAAAATCCTTATTTTCCAATAAATTACGCAGAATTAGTTCGACAGCCTGTTGCCCCTTCGGGCAATTAAAGGTAAATCTTCTTTTACCAGTCACTTCAACTGGGTCTTCGTTAAGTAATTCACAATCTGGGTCCACTTCTCTTACCGACCTCTGAAGTTCAATCTTGGTTGCCTTAGAAACAATTTCAAAAGAAATAGATTGCAGGAATTTTTTTTGTAATTCTGAGAGAGTACCTTCTGCAACAATTTGGCCATGACTTAAAATAATCATTCGGTCACAACATGCCTCGACTTCTGAAAGGATATGACTCGATAAAATGAATGAAACTTCTCCTCTTAATCGATCCATCATTTTTCTTGTAATGGCAGACTGTCTTGGGTCCAAGCCAATGGTTGGTTCATCAAGGATAATAAGCCTTGGTTCCGCAAGTAATGAATCAGCGATTCCAACTCGTTGACGAAAGCCTTTAGACAAATTGCCGATTTTTCGTTCGGAAACTTTTCTTTCTAAATCACAAATTTCAAGGACCCTTTTTATTCTTTCACGTTTACGGCTACCTTTCAGGTTTTTTAAACTAGCTCGATATTTCAAATATTCTATGACTCTAAACTCCTCTGGTAGAGGATTGTTTTCAGCAAGGTATCCAATGTGCTGCCTTACTTCACCCTCTTCCTCCGCAAGATCAACTCCGCAAACTTTTGCCTCCCCTGAATCTGCCGGAATCAAACCTGAGAGAATTCGTAGTGTTGTGCTCTTACCTGCGCCATTAGGACCTAAGAAACCAACAATCTCACCTTGGCCAATGGAAAAGCTTATTCCCTTGAGTGCGTATATAATCCCATATTTTTTTGAAAGGTTAATAACTTCAACAATAGGAAGAGGTTTTTTTTCGGCACTCATTTAGTAGAACGATCAAGATGATAATCAAAAGCAATCGCAAGACCATTTAAAGTAAGATAGGGGTCAAAAATGAAATTACTAGAGTTTAATAATTTAGAAGCTCCACCGACTAAGATAATATTAGGTTCAGAATCCCAATTATTAGGGATTTCGCTTTTTAGGGCTTCGATAATATTAAGTACCATGGGATTGAAGCCATTTAATACACCAAGAAACATAGCTGATTCAGTGCTTTTTCCAACATTTTGACTTTTATATGAAGGGAGGTCGCTTAATGATAATTTTGGTAAAAGTGCGGTGCCATTGTGGAGGAAATCAAGGAACCCTTGTGGACCTGGTGCAATAATTCCGCCGCAATAACCTTCAATCGGGCTAATGAGATCAAAAGTGGTCGCAGTGCCAATATCTACAACGATTGAAAAATCTTTATATTTGGAATACGCAGAAATTGAATTTGCAATACGATCGGGACCAATTTCTGACCGTTTAGGGTAAGAGATTGGTAGGGGAGGATAGGATAGGTGAGAAAGAGGATAAAAAGGATTATTATTTTCTTTAAATATTGCTTGGAATTCTTTTTCAATACAAGGAACCACGTTGCAATAAGAAATAGGAGTACCCTGATTGATTAGAGGTAGAATTTCTCCGGGAAAATCTAGGACAACATGTGTAGGTATATTCTTGGACTGGATTAATTTACCATCTGTAAAGTATCCTAAATGAATACTTGAATTACCAATATCTATACAGATTAAATCGTACACTTGATTTATTGCAGAAGATCAATTTCACCGGAGCTAAATGATTTTTTAGATCCATTCGGAAATTTTAGCAAAAGGTTCCCATCATGATCGATACCTTGGCAATTGCCTTTGGATAAGTCATCTCCTTTTAGTACGCTAATATCTTTGTTATTTAAGTAGTCGTATTCATTCCATTCTGAAAGGAAATTGGGATCAATTTTTTCATTGATGCAGTTATTATAAGATTTAACAACCATCTTTATGATCCTAGCAGTTAATGGATGCAAAGAAGGTTCTATTCCTAATTCATGGGAAATTGATGTGGGTTTTAATTTGTTTTTATTTCTGTTTAATTTTGGAGTTTGATATAAATTTATACCAAGTCCGAATATCAGAGAATTAACTCTTTCAGAATCAATAGATGCTTCGGTTAAAATCCCACCAATTTTTTTCTCGTTTAAAATAATGTCATTAGGCCATTTCACCATAAATTTCTCAGTATTGAATTCATTTCTGAGCAGTTTAACGATTTGCATTCCAAGATATAAAGTAAATTTCCTAAGTTTTAACACTTCCACATTTGGTTTGAATCCAATCGATAAATATATGTTTCCGCCACTCGGACTTGTCCATTTCTTGTTAAGTCTTCCCTTACCGTTTGTTTGTTTATCAGCGATAACCACAATTGGTAATTTACTTGTATTTTCTGTCAGAAGTTTTTCGGTCTCAATATTTGTGCTATTGATGGAATCATAAATGAATAACTGGCAATTTTTGTAATTAATATGTTCTAACCACGCGTAAACTAAGTTTTTATTTAATATGATTGGTTCTCCGACCAACCGATAACCAACATTTTGAATCGCCCTAATATCAATTCCTTGAAGCCTAAGCTTGTTGATTCGAGACCAAACTGCAACCCTACTAATACCAAGGGTTTGAGCTAATAAACTCCCAGATATGAAATTAGGATATGAATCCAAAAGCATTTTTAGGAGAAAGGTATTAGGGTCAGCAGTAAATTTCTTTTTTTTTATGAAATTAGGCTTTTTTGTGCCCCGTCTGACTAGTATTGATTCTTTCAATTTAATACCAATCAAGACCAATATCAACCCATCTACTCGAATGAGTCGGGGCACCTGTTGAAATAAAGTCAGGGCGGCAAGATGCATAATCTTCAATATTGTTAGAGGATATCCCCCCACTTACTTCGATAATTACTTCTTGATCTATCTCTTTCTTTACATGAACTACATCTTCTAAGCTGAAGTTATCCAATAAAACTGCATTCACTTCATTACTCGTTAAGGCAAGAGCAAAATCAATGCAATCAACTTCGATTTCTATGAAAGTATTTCGAGATTTCCCTCTTAATTCTTTGGCAAAACTAATTAAATCACTTTTATTTCTTATATTTCTTGAGGCTAAGTGGTTATCCTTAATTAAAATCCGATCATGCAAACCAAGTCTATGATTGTAACTGCCACCACATCCAGTTGCATATTTTTCTAAATATCTCATCCCGGGCGTAGTTTTCCTGGTATCGAGCAGATTTACATTATACTTTTCTATCTTTTGAATAATGTTTTCCGTAAATGTTGCTATGCCAGACAACCTCTGGATAAAGTTAAGCAGTGTACGTTCAATCAATAATATTTCAGAAATATCACCTTCTATCTTTGCTATTATTGAGTTTGACGATGCAGTTTCCCCGTCTTCGCAAAGCTTTAAAAAAGTTAAATTACGAGCACCAAAAACTTCAAATATGTGCGGATAGATATTCAATCCAGAGCAGACAATTTTTTCTCTTGTTACGATATTTGCATGTTCAGTTCCGCTAACATTTGATGATTTTGTTGAAATGTCACCTTGTGATGGACATTGAAAATAATTTTTAGTGACTTCCTCCTCTAGGCAAAGTTGTAAAAGTGAATTTAAATACTTCTTATTTATCTCTTCCCATGAGATTTTCTTTTGTAAAACTGTAATGGATGAAGACTTATTCAAAGAATAGTATGATCACGCTGTTCGAGAATATTAATTGTTGAAGGAATATCTCCAATGATTTGTCTAGGATCAGGACCCACTCCTATAAACTTGATATTAGGAAGAGGATGTTGTGTCCAACCATTTGGGAATGCAATTTCTATTATGCTGGTTATCATTCTGAATATGTATCTTTTTGCCTGTTCTGGAAAATCAAAGAAGGATTCAAGATTTTGTAAATCGTTGTGCCAACCTTCGAATTCCTCATAAATAGGCTTGATTTCGTTTCTCCTTTGCTCGTCTTCGGGCACATCTTTAATTATTTTACCATTTGATAATTGATAAGCGGTACAAATCTTCAGCTTTTGATTTTCGTCAGATGGTAGTGTTAAAGCGTCTAACTTATTAATAACTAACTGGTCAAAACCTCCATATCTTAGTGCAATTCCTTTTTCTACAGCGTCAAACCAACCAACCATTCTTTGCCGACCTGTAGAAGTGCCAAATTCTAGTTTTGCCAGTTTTGAACCAATTGGGTCTGTTGTGTGATCAATTTTTGTAATAAAATGATGGGTTCCAACTTTTGTATCATATGCTTTACAGCAGCCAACTTGATCAATTTCTTGTAATGGAATTCCGCCTGACAAAAAAAATTCTCCTCCGAAAGTATGGGAGGCAGTAACATTTGGAGTAAATCCATGCCTTTTATCTAACCAAAATGCTTGTCCAAATTCTGCAACAATTTTTTTATTTCCCTCTAAAGTACTTAATAACAAGTTGCGACCATCTTTGATGCAGTCACAAATTTGTTGTCCAGCGTGCCAATATGCTTCTTCTATTTGATCTTCATTGAAACGAAATGGTTCATCTGTCTTAAACGAACTAAATAAGAATTCTTCTTCATCAAAAATTTTCTTTTCTACAGAATCAATATTTGCTTTTTTTTCGGCTTCAGAAAGGATTTTAAAGAATTCAAACCAGTTTTCTTCGCTCACCTTGCAGACATACTTAATGGTATCTTCTGCTCTAGAAATTTTCTCCCTTAATTTTTTTGAAAATATTTTTCTATCCTTTTTGAATACCGAATAAAATATTTGCCATTGGCCTGTTTCATCTGAATAGGCAGGGCTTATACCTCTTCCAGTTGAGCCGCGTTTTGGTTCACCTAACTGGTTTACTCTGTAGTTTTCCCATGCAAGGTCTAGAATCCTATGGGTTACATCACTAACTTGACATTTCTCATCAATAGCTAAGCGGTCTAATACCGAGATGCCAATATGTTCCAGAGGTTTTGCTTCCCAAAGAAATTTCCGCGGGTCCGCAACTACGCCTGCACCGATGAGCAGATTCTTAACTTCAGGATTACTAACCCCGGAAGGTAGTAAATTCAACTTAAGGCCTGCAGCAGTATGACCTGCATTGGCTCCACCATTCACTTTCATCACACACTCAACATGTTGTCCATGAACACGGTAGACTTCGTCCATAACTTCATGAACTACACGCCCCTTGCCTTCATCTCCCATGCTAATTCCGATTACGGATATAATATTAGACTTAAAAGGCTTAAGATTAGAATCATTCACAATTTGTTATTCTAATGATTAAAGTCGCTGCTCTTAACTTGAATTACATCATGAGGAGCCGATTCTCTCTGTCCAGCTGGAGTAACGCGTACATACCTCGCTTGTTTGCGTAAGGCACTTAGGTCTTTAGCTCCTAAATAACCAAGTCCAGCTCGAACCCCACCGGCAAGTCCGTTAATTGTTTCCTTGAGGGAGCTAGAAACTTCTTTTAGTGCTTCAATACCCTCGGGGGTACTTTTTTCACTCAGTTCGCTCTTATTATGACCGTATCTGGCAGCTGAACCATGCTTCATTGCTTCAAGACTTCCCATCCCACGATATTGCTTATAATATTTTCCTTCAATTTCAATAATTCTACCAGGAGATTCCCTGCAACCAGCAAGAAGTCCACCGCATATTACCGCATTGGATAAGGTCAGTGCTTTTACTATATCCCCCGATTTATTAATTCCACCATCTGCGATTATCGAAATATTTTTGTTTATATTGGCACGCTTTGCTGCATAGAGGGCACTCATTTGAGGAATACCCACCCCAGCAACAATTCGAGTCGTACAGATTGAGCCCGGACCTTGGCCAATTTTTACAGAATTAGCTCCTGCTTCTGAAAGGTATTCAACTCCTTCTGCTGAAGTGACATTTCCAGCCATAATTGGAAGATCAGGAAAAGAAGCTCGAATCATACGAGTTGCATCACCAACACCTTTCGTATGCCCATGGGCAGTCGAAATAGCGACTATGTCTAATCCTTTATTTAGCATTTCGCCAACATGTGCGATTAAATCATTGCTCTTGATTTCTCCATCTAAATCACGTGGAACCGTAATTGCCGCTCCGCAACGAAGCCGAAAGTTAGAATCTCGAGCAGGTCGCAAATTTTCACTATTTTCATCAATAATTTGCTCGATATCGCTAAGAGTATAGAGTCCTTGCAATCTGTCCTCTTCATCGACAACGAGTAGCTTGTGTATGCCAATGTGGTCACTGAAAAATTTGTCAGCTGTAGCTATGGGATCTTTTCCAACTTCCGAATTGGCTATTGTGTAGACCTCATTTCGTTCCAGCATGCCTTCTGTGACTTTTCTATCCTTGTACCTATTCTTAACTACTCTTCCTGGCAGCAAACCCATCAACTTTCCTTTATCATCTACAATTGGGAAAGTTCTGAACTGAAAATTTTTCTCCTCAATTAGATTGAGAACATCCCCGACAAACTTATCGGCAGTAATCGTAATTGGGTCTTGTATTAATCCATGTACATGGTGTTTGACTCTGGTAAGTTCCTTAATTTGTTGCCTTTTAGACATATTATAGTGAATTAAGCCTAACCCACCGTTTAGTGCCATACCGATTGCCATTTCGGATTCCGTTACTGTATCCATGTCAGAGGAAATAATGGGTATTGATAAACTAATCTCCTCAGATAATGTGGTGTCAATCCTTACTTCTTTGGGTACAAGCTCAGAGTATCGGGTAGCGAGGCTAATATCATCAAATGTGAGACCAAATGGAGAGCATTTGGGAAAGAATTCATCGGACGCTAAGTAAATTTCATTATCCATGATAGGCTTTTGTCTTTAGTTGACTATGTTTATATGTTTCAAAGCATTCTACTTCTCAAGTATAAACGATGAGTGAAATTCGAGAATTTAAAAGATATAATCTAAAATTTAAAACTTCGACGAAGTCTGCCCATGGTGCATGGGCAGAAAAAGAGGGTTTGATCTTTATGGAAAAGAGTGAATCTGGTGTCAGTACTTTTGGAGAAGTTGGAATTGTCACTGGTTTTAGTAAACATACCCTTGGTGATTTAATTGATGAGGCTAAAGCATGGGTTTTGGGGGGTAGAATCGAGCGATATAAATTTATACAACCCGCATTAAGTTGTTTGAAATCAGACTTATGGAATCAAGATTTGAACCATCAAACAGAGGTTAGGTATGCAAAAATGTTCCAAGATTTCGGTGAAATTAATGAACCTAACCAAACCATAAAGAAAAAGATAGGTTTAGAAGATATAAAGATAGAGATTAAAAAAATTACTTCATGGTTTGACAAAATGCCGGTCTCAACTCGTGTAAGGTTGGATGCGAACGAATCGCTCAATTACGAGAAGTTGCTCAGATGGATGGATGCACTTTATGAAAATCCAAAACTTGATTTTATTGAACAGCCTTTATCTGGTATACCCGACGATAAATTATTGAAATTGGTTGAAGAGAATGATTTCCCGGTTGCCTTAGATGAATCTATTTTCGCGTTAGGTAAGCCTAGCAAACTCTTAGATATGGGTTGGTCCGGCTTTTTTGTACTTAAACCCAGTCTTCTAGAGGACTGGGATGAAACGATCGATTTCATAAAGCACAACGCCAATAAGTCTGTTGTTTCTACAGTCTATGAAAGCCCATTTGGGTTTGAGGCTCTTTTAAGAGTTTGCAGATTTTCCAATCTAGTATCCGGTGTTGATAGGTCAATTTTCTTTGGTAATGCTCTTGAAATTGAGTCTCATCATTCTGTTCCTTTTCTGGTACCAAGTGCATCCATAGAGGAATTAGAAATACTTTGGGATAAATTTTAATATTATTTCGAAAAAAGAAAATGAATTTCAGTTGTCTTGATTCTTTAAATCAATCCTCAAATCCTAGTCTTCACTATGCAATGAAAGTACTTTCAATGTATGAGGATATTGGTTCTGTAGAGTTTTTAAAAGAAGACCCCAAACTTTTGGGAACCGATATAGTTAATAAAATCACGGTTCCGCAAAGTCGAATATTCCGAACGAGTGGTACTAGTGGGGTTCCCCAAAAAGTTTACCATAATGAAGAAACAATTACTTTTGCAGTAGAAGCCCTTCTCGATCGAATAGGTAGAGAAAATTACTCTTCTTTTTGCTGTTTACCACTGAACCATGTAGGAGGTTGGATGCAAGTTGAGCGTGCCTTTCGGACTGGAGGTTCGGTACTATTTGGCGACTATAAAGATCTTGCTGAAGTAGATATGGTTAAAATCTTGAAGCATCGCTGGATTTCATTGGTACCAACTCAATTACATGTTCTTTTGAATTCAAGCCTAGGTTTGAAGAACTTACGTTCTAGTATTGGAATATTTGTTGGTGGTGCTGAGTTACCACCTGCTATAGAAATGAAGGCAAGAGAAGCAGATATTCCACTTTGGCCATGCTATGGAATGACCGAGACTGCTGGAATGATTACAGCATTGGATTCGGATAGTTTTCTTGATCATGGTTCCGGAGTGGGCACTTGTCTTTCCCATTCAAGAATCAAAATTGTGGAAGGTCGATTCAGTATTCAATCTAAAAGCCTATGCTATCGATTTGGAGAATCAAAAATACCCAAAAACGACTGGTATGAAACTCAAGATTTAGGTACTTATGAGGCTAATATTGGATTCAGAATTACTGGGCGTACGGATCGGTGTATCATCACTGGTGGTGAAATGGTTAGCCCTCAAGTGGTTGAGAGTTTTCTGCGAGAAACTTCTCTTGTGACCGATTGCATGGTGGTGGGTGAAGAGGATAATCATTGGGGACAACGAGTCACTGCCCTCATAATCCTTAAGTCCAATGCTAAACTTGATGATCTTAAGAAAATCGCTAGGAAAAGTTTAACTAGCATTGAATATCCAAAAGATTGGAAGGTTGTTGAGGCAATTCCAATTTCAGAAATGGGAAAGCTCAAAGAATAGCCTAGATATGGTTTACGATTTCGTCAGCCAATCCATACTCAATTGCTTCTGAGGCATTGAGGTAAAAGTCTCGATCAGTATCTTTTTGAATTTTTTCAAGCGGTTGACCCGATGTTCTAGCGAGAATACCATTCAATTCTTCTCTTAATTTTTCCATCTCTTGTGCTTGGATGTTTATGTCCACTGCGGTTGCCTGCATTCTTCCCGTAATCAGTGGTTGATGGATTAAAACACGAGAATGGGGGTACAAAAACCTTTGTCCTTTTGTGGCACCGCAAAGCAAAATCGACCCCATACTTGCAGCCATTCCGGTCACCACGACTGTGATTGGAGAGCTTATTAGTTGCATCGTATCAAAGATCGCCATCCCAGCAGTGATAGAACCTCCAGGGGAGTTAATATAAAAGGTTATATCTTTACCTGGGTTACTATTTTCTAAATAAAGCAATTTTTCAGTAAGGTCTCTTGCGGATCGATCGCTGACTTCTCCCCAAAGGAAAACTTTTCGACTTTCAAGGAAACTACTTTGAATTTGTTCCCCAACGGAATCACTCTTTCTTTTTTTTTCTTCGCTCATTTTTAATATTAAATTTTCAGTTAAGCATTTGAATTCTTTCTGCATGCCGACCACCTTCGAAAGCTGAAGACATCCATGCGTTAATCATATCCTTGGCTAGTTCTAAGGAAACATGTCTTTGTCCGATTGATATCACATTTGCATGATTATGTTCTTTCGCTAACTTAGCTGTATCAATAGACCAACAAAGAGCACATCTTACTCCTTTAACCTTATTTGCTGCCATTGCCTCTCCGTTACCACTTCCCCCAAGCACAATCCCAATATGGCAGGTGCCATCTGCAACAGCTTGTGCTGCTGGAGTAACAAAATCAGGATAATGGCAGGATTCCTGAGAGAAAGTACCAAAGTCTTTGGTTTCATGACCTTTTTCATTGAGGAAAAACTTAATTTCTTCTTTATAAGAGAACCCCGCATGGTCTGAACCCAAAGCAATTTTGAGTGGAAACATATTCATGGATGGAATTAGATTGGTAATGTAATTGAATAATAGGTCAAATTAAGCCCAATTCCATTTTTCCTTCTTCGGAAATAAGATCTTGATTCCAGGGTGGGTCCCAAACAATTTCAACTTCCGCGTCATCAATTCCTGGGAGTTCTAAAGTTTTTGACTTAACATCATCAGCGATAACTGGTCCCATCCCGCAACCCGGGGCAGTAAGGGTAAGATCAATAAACGCCATTCTGCCACGTTCTTCGTTCTGTTCAATTTCTACTCGGTAAATCAAGCCTAAATCCACAACATTAACAGGGATTTCAGGGTCAAAAACAGATTTCAGATTTTCTCTTATTTTATTCTCGTCAGCTGGAGATTGGTCATCTGAAAATTTGTTGTCGACAACGAACACCTCTTGTTGTTCGCCAAGGGCATCGGCATCTTTCGAGCCAATTCTGTACATACCTTGTAGAGTCATGACTGTGAAATTTCCACCTAAGCGATGTGTGATGGTTACTTTTTCACCTCTTCCCAAAGTGAACTCCTCACCGTGGGGGATGAGAGTGGCATTGACATCTCTTACTAGCTCAACTTCTTGCTGTGGACTGTTCATAAATTATTAAATCGTGATTCTATTTTATGACGAATCGACTCATTGAGTTCTTCGTCTTTAACCATAGCAAGGATTTCGTCAAGAAAACCAAGAGCAATTAAATTCTCCGCTGATTTTTGGGGAATTCCTCTGGATCGAAGATAAAAAAGTTCTTGCTCATCGATTTTAGAAGTTGTTGCACCATGACTGCACTTTACCTCATTTGCAAGAATCTCAAGACCCGGAAGGGAATCTGCTTGTGCCTCATTGCTTAATAAGAGGTTTCTGTTTGTCTGGTATGCGTTTGTATTCGAAGCAGAGGGAAGAACTTTAATCATACCAGAAAAAACGGATTTTGATTTGTCGTTAAGAGCATTTTTAGAAATTAAATTACTTCTACAATTAGGAGCGGCATGAAATTGCATTGTTCTTTGGTCAAAGAGTTGTTTTCCGCAACCCAGAAAAAGAGAAAAGTTTTCAAATTCAGCACCTTCCTCCATAAGATTACCTTTAATTTCCGTTCTACATTCGGAGGAACCTAAGTGAATCGTGGTATTGGTCACATTAGCATTTTTCCCTATCACGAAATTCTCGAATTGGTGAAGGGTTGCAATTGTCTTTGCATCTTGAATTAGAATGCGATTCAATTTTGCACCTTCACCAATCTCGGCATGCAAAATACTACTGAGGTTACCCGAATTAGAGTCGTGGTCAGATTCGATAAATTCAATAAGCGTAATTTCTGAAAAAGGACATAATGTTAATACATTTTTTCGGAAGGATATGCTCCCAGAGCTTGGAAGTTTATGCCTAACGGTAAAAACTTCCCGAGATTCATTTCCAGAAACAGTATTTAAAAAGAAACCATTATCAAATAGAGCAGAGGTCAGATGATAATTTGATAGCGCACCAAGACAGGGACCTTTCAAATCAATGATGCTAGAAATTTCCGAAGGAAAATCCAAAATCATTTTGTTAAGATCTTGGAATCTGGACTTGCTATGAGTGTTTGAACTTAAGGATAAGAGATCAACATCGCTATTTAATTGATTTACCTCAGACAAACTAAACCTGCTTTTGGGTGAAAAACGCCAATTTTCGTCTTTGACATTGGAGCTTTGCAGGCTCTCGAAATGATTCCAGTTTTCCATCCTGAAGTCGGCACACCAACCTGGTTCCCAAGATCTTTCTTCAACAAAAGAAGAAAACAAATTTTGATCATCGAAAAGGGATGAAAGTGAAGGTTTATTAATGGTTTGCATACTAGATCTTAAATGAATCTTAAACTAACCGACTGACCCCTCCATTTCTAAATCAATAAGTCTTTTAAGTTCAACACTATACTCCATAGGAAATTCTCTGATTAAATCGTTAACAAATCCGTTGACGCATAAACTCATAGCTTCAGGTTCTGAGAGTCCACGTTGTTTCATATAAAAAATTTGCTCAGCACTTACTTTTGAAACGGTAGCTTCATGTTGAACCGAATTACCATCTCCTTGAACAGAGATAGCTGGGTAGGTGTCAGTCTGGCTATCACTATTAATTAAAAGAGCGTCACATTCGGTGTTATTTTTACAATTTTTTAGATGTTTCGGCATCTTCACCAACCCACGATAAGAAGATCTGCCTTTACCAATTGAAATTGATTTTGCAATGATGTTACTACTGGTTTCTTCAGCAGCATGAATCATTTTAGCCCCAGTATCTTGATGCTGGCCGTCATTTGCAAGGGCGATGGATAAGACTTCACCCCTAGCTTTTCTACCACGAAGAATGACACCAGGATATTTCATTGTAAGCCTTGAGCCAATATTACAATCAATCCATCTAACTTCAGCTTCTTCTTCTGCAATTGCTCTTTTCGTAACTAGGTTGAACACATTGTTCGACCAATTTTGTACCGTAACATATTGAATTTTGGCACCCTTAAGGGCGACAAGTTCAACAACAGCACTATGTAGAGTGGAGGTTTCGAATTTAGGAGCAGTACAACCTTCCATATAGGTTACTTCTGCACCCTCATCTGCAATGATTAAAGTTCGTTCAAATTGACCAAAGTTTTCAGCATTAATTCTGAAGTAAGCTTGCAAGGGTTGAGTAAGTTTGACACCGGGAGGGATATAAATGAAGCTTCCACCGCTAAAAACAGCACTATTAAGAGCAGAGAATTTATTATCAGATGTCGGTATAACCTTACCAAACCACTTCTTGAAAATCTCTGGATAATCACTAAGCCCTTCGGTGGAACCTACAAATAGAACTCCTTCCTTTTCGAGGTCATCTTTCATTCTTGAATAGGCTGCCTCGCTATCAAATTGAGCTTCGACACCCGCAAGGAATTTTCTTTCTTGTTCAGGTATGCCTAACCTTTCAAAAGTATTTTTAATATCCTCTGGGACATCTTCCCAAGAACGGCTTGGCTGTTGTCCTTTTGCTAGGTAGTATCGAATTACATCAAAATCTATATTATTTAGATCTTCGGTGGCCCAATGGGTAGGAACTGGTTTTTTTAGAAAAGTCTGATAAGCCTTGAGTCTAAAATCTAATATCCACTTCTCTTCTTGCTTTACATCGGAAATGTAGCGAACGACCTCTTCATTCAAACCAACACCCGCATTGAATGCATAGTTCGTGTCGAAGTGAAAGTTTCCTTTCTCAGTATCAATATCAAATTCATTTGGTTGGATCATAAAATACCTTTCATTAAGCTGCAATTTCTTCCTTAATCCAATCGTATCCCTTAGTTTCAAGTTCGATTGCCAGACTTTTATCACCAGATCTTACAATCTTTCCATCCCACATAACATGTACAACATCTGGTACGATGTATTCAAGAAGTCGTTGGTAGTGGGTGATTACTAAAATACCACGTTCTTGAGATCGGAGGTTATTTACTCCACCCGACACAATTCTTAGGGCATCAATATCAAGACCACTATCAGTTTCATCCAGAATACAATACTTGGGCTCGAGCATGCTCATCTGCAGAATTTCGCATCTTTTCTTTTCTCCGCCCGAGAAGCCGTCATTTAAGGCCCGAGAAGTAAATTTTCGATCCATACCAAGGGCATCCATTTTGGAATACAAAGACTTATAATACTCAACTGCTTTGATGGATTCCCCTTCAGGTAACCTTGCTTTTAGAGCGGCTCTTATAAAGTTTGCGATGCTTACACCGGGTACCTCCACAGGATATTGGAACGCTAAAAACAAACCGAGCCTTGCGATTTCATCGGCATGTTTACCTAATATACTTTCTTGATTCATATATACCTGACCGTTGGTTACCTCGTAATCAGGGTGACCAGCTAAAACCTTAGATAAAGTACTTTTTCCGCTGCCATTAGGACCCATAATAGCGTGCACTTCTCCTTGGGGTACTTCGAGGCAGAGATCTTTGAGAATCTGCTGGTCAGA
>CESW01029524.1_pt1 | contig 17010 bp, 12 predicted proteins | sample 531171 | NCBI WGS metagenome assembly CESW01 (sample SAMEA2621859, study PRJEB7988) | marine metagenome | biome: marine biome (ENVO:00000447); feature: surface water layer (ENVO:00002042); material: "saline water (ENVO:00002010), including plankton (ENVO:xxxxxxxx)" | depth 5 m
CTGCTGGTTGTTCCAGGACGAGGTGATCGCTCCATTGATGGATTGCGTATGGGCCTTGGTGTTCCAGAAGATCGAAACGTCGATGTCGATCCTGCTTCATACAGCGATCCCAATCACCCTCTCGGTTACACGGGTTCAGCAGGTCTGCACTGGGGTTGGGCGGCGGGATACATCTTTAGTGTATACGAGGGAAGGCTCTTGACAGAGCCCAATACGCCATTTACCTATCATGCAGGAGACGACAAAACCTTCCGAACAACGGAACTGATGTGGGCACAGCCATGGCTTCTTGAATATGGCAGGAAAGACCACGAAATCAAGCTCCTTTTGGATGCCTACAAGTGCTTACACGGAGACGATGACATCATTGATCCTGAAATTGATCCTGAGACGCACACCGGCAACAACCTGCCCCTTGCCATTCGCTGGGTTGACCTTTACCAAGGCGCCTGGGCAATTCAGCCTTAACTTTCTTATTCATGCGCGTTTCTTTTACATCCACGAAGGTGTTGGTCGTCCTCATTGGAGGAATGACCCTCATCGGATGTGACTGCAATGAACCTGAATCATTGTGGAATCCAACGCCATACACGTTAGAAATCCCTCCTTTTTTCCCTCCCATGGACATTCCTGCCGACAACCCATTGACGGAAGAGGGAGTGCATTTGGGCCGGATGCTTTTCTGGGAGACTCGACTCAGCGAGAACAATGCCATGTCTTGTGGCACATGTCATCTACCGAAGGTCAGTTTCGCCGATCCAGAGCCGTACAGCACCGGTGTGACTGGCGCCATCGGAAATCGCAATGCCATGGCGCTCATCAACGTGGGCTGGGCGTCGTCTTATTTTTGGGATGGTCGCGCACTCACCCTTGAAGAGCAAATCCTCGAACCCATAGCCCACCCCGACGAGATGAATCTGCCTTGGGCAGAGGCCGTAAATCGGCTGGCTCATGACGAAACCAACACCAAGTATCCTCAGCGATTTTTTGACGCCTTTGGAACGACAGAAATCACGGCCGACCTGGTATCCAAGGCCATTGCTCAATTCGTCCGTATTATGATTAGTTCGGACAGCAAGTTTGACAAATGGCGGCGGGGGGAAGTCAATCTTACAGACAGCGAGTACAACGGGTATCAAATGTTTCTTCGGGAGGGAGGAGATCCCGAGGTTGTGCAGGGAGGTCAATTCGGTGCGGATTGTTTTCACTGCCATGGCGAGGCCGGTCTGCAATTCTCTGACCACCTCTTCCACAACAACGGATTGGATTCCCATTTTGAGGCCGATCCGGGGCGTGCATTGATTACTGGTAGCCCACTGGATTCCGGCCGTTTTCGGACACCCACGCTTCGCAATGTCGCCCTCTCAGCCCCCTTCATGCACGACGGGCGTTTCAATACCCTCGAAGAAGTCATTGAACACTACAACACAGGTGGTGTACCATCGTCGACCATTGATCCGTTTATGAAATATTCTTCGGGTGGTCTGGATTTGGCACCCTCACAAAAAGAGGATCTCATCGCGTTCCTCCACACTCTGACGGACACCGTTTTTACGGAAAATTCTGCGTTCCAAAACCCACACTGATGTAACCTTCAACCGCCTTCGCTCGTACGCGAGGGCATGTTGACGCCCAAAAGGTTTTCGGATATCGTGACCCCAGCTTCAATTGCTGGAGTTCTTGCATTGTGCACACTGCCTTTCGGCAGTTGGAGTCAATGCGGGACCCTGCTGAATGGAGATGGAATGGTGACAAACGACCCGGTGTATTTTGAGTGCAACGATGGCAACAACCCATTCGAATTTTTCCCGCTGACACAAGGGTCGTGGACCAACGTTACTGTGAATTGGGGCGATGGATCGAGTCCTGAGTTTTTTGAGATTTGGGACAACCTCAATGCCATAAGCCACGTCTATGATTACGAAGAGTTCACCTCTTACGATTTGACATTCTCAACCTCTTCTTGCGCGGCCTCAGCTGCATTGAAGAAAAGTGTCTTGGTCAACCCGGCCATTGTTGTCCCAGAGGGATGGCCTACAGGAGCGTGTGCTCCTGCAACGCTGAGTTTTGTGAATGGATCAACCAATGTTACACCAGATACCGAGTTCACTTGGACTTTCGACGACGGAACAACCGTAACAGCCGGCGCAGACAATGAAGGTGCCACCGTTGATCATCTCTACAATGCTTTCACCACGGGCTGTCAGCGTGAAGTGACTTTGACTGCCACCAACGCGTGTCGGACCGCTGAATTTGGCGTTCCTGCTGCTGTCACGATTGACTACATCAACATCTGGGATCGAGACAATCCCTTGATTGGCACGTCCGCCACTGTGCTTTGCTGGCCGGACAACACCGTTGATTTGCAAAACATCTCTGAAATGGTGTGTTTCAACAACGGAAACACACAGCAGCGAAAGGAACGTTGGGACTTTGGAGGTCCATTTGGCCCTGGAGGCATCAGCGAAATCGATTGGCGCCCTTGGGTCAATTCTGACCCCATTCCTCTTACATTTCCCAGCGTAGGTGAATACACAATTTCACTGGGCATCGAGAACTACTGCGGGATTGACGAACAGTCCATCACCATCGTTGTCCGTGAACCTTTAACTGCCGACGTTGCTGGTCCCAGTGTCGTCTGCGCAGGTGACCGCTTGGAGTTTACCGCAACCGCTCCTGACGCTGATTGGTTTGAGTGGGATTTCTACGGCACCGATCAGAACTGGTATCCCTCGCAATCAGGAAACATGATTTGGACCTTCAATGCGCCTGGGGATTATGACTTGACAGTCCAAGTGGGACTGGACAACCAATCTGAATCTTGCGTGGCTCAGGCCATCCATCAAGTTCAGGTGCAGGCCAAGCCGCAAGCTGCCATTGTACTTTCAGAAATCGAAGGCTGCGATGAGTTGGTTGTGGATGCCGAGGAACTGCACCTTGAGGGGACGACTTACGAATGGACTCTTCCCAACGGCAGTACAACCTCTGGCACAGAAATCCACAATGTCGAACTGGGGACAACAGGCAGTCACTTGTTTGCCTTGGCAGTGACCGCCGAAAATGGCTGTGTCAATGTGGTGAATGAAACCGTCGACATCTACCCTTCTCCAATCGCAGATTTTACATCAGGTTCAGTTTGTGAGGGAGAGCCATCGGTATTCACCGATTTGAGCCTACCCCAAGGGACAGATACCCTCGTGTCTTGGAATTGGGATTTTGGGGATGCAGGAACCTCTGAGGAACGTCATCCCAACCATGTCTTTACAGGGAGCGGTCAGTACACCGTCACTTTGGAAATCAGTGATCCCCACTGTTCCGCGAGTACCACAGCAAGCGTCGTGGTGAGTGAGGCGCCGGTCTTGGCTTTGTCGAGCAGCACAAATGAGGGGTGTTCTCCACTTTACGTCAATTTCACAGCGGCAAGCTCAGACGACGTGGTGTGGTCATTTGGAGATGGCAACGGAGCGAATGGTGGTGTCGTAACACACACCTATCTCGGCGATCCCTCTGTCGAAGTTCTTTATGAGGTTACTGCCCAAGCCGTCAACGAATTCGCGTGCATCTCTGAAGCGGCCATGACTGTACGAACACTTCCTAGCTCAGATGCCTCTTTTTCTGTCTCCGCTGCGGAATGTTCGCCGTTCACGCCAATCTTCACCAACGAAAGCCAACGGGCTACTGCCTACGAGTGGCTGTTTGAAGATGGTACATTTTCTTCGGAAGTGGAACCTACACACGTGTTTACGAATACCACGGGATTTCTTCAGGCAGAGCCTGTACAATTGATTGCTTTCGCAGCCAACGGATGTCACGATACGACAGGTGCAGCTGTCAGCGTAAAACCCGAAGCGCTGTTCAACATGGTGCTCGACCAATCCGAAGCGTGCTCCCCTTTCTCCATGATGACCCCTGTGGTCGACGGTGCAGAAGCGCACATGTGGTCCTTCGGCGATGGAACCTCCAACTCGACTGTCCCTCACCCTGTGCACGTCTACACAAACGACACAGACGCTCCAATCACTTACACCCTGACCTTGGATGCAGAAAACAGTTTTGGTTGTTCAGGATCTGTGTCACGAGAAGTGACAGTAAACCCAAGCCCTTTGGCGGAATTCACAGCAAATATTCAAAGTGGATGTGCGCCATTGACGGTCACATTTCAAGAGATGAGCCAACGTGCAACATCATTTGAATGGAACTACGGCGATGCCACTACGGCCTCGGGGTTGAATGACACCGAACACCAACACACTTTTGAGCTGAGTGGTTTTGAATTGCTTACTCCAGCAGTGACGTTGACCGTCGAAGCTGAAGGAGGGTGCACCGACACCCACACACTCGCCTTGGAAGTTTACCCTGAAGTCGTCGCCAGCCCCGCTGGCGACCTCGAAGGTTGCGCGCCATGGCAGTGCGACTTGATTGCCGAAGGCTACGAATCGGCCAACAACCATGACATCACATGGACGCTGCCTGACGGTGAAACATTTGGCGGTGCAGAACTTCAGCGCACCTTTGTCGGACTTGAAGGCGAGGATGTCGATTTGACATTGGGCTTAGGCATCACCTCTCCTTTCGGTTGTCACGCTGAGTCTACTGTGACTGCCACAATTCATCATGCTCCCATTTCTGACTTTGAGTTGTCTGAAGTCGCGGCGTGTGCAGGCACACAGATTGTACTCATCGATGGCAGCATGTACGCGGATGAGGTGACTTTGGACTGGGGTGAAGGGGATGTGGAGTCCACCAATTCTGTGACCACGCACGAATTTGACAATCCTTACCAGGAGCCCTTGGTCATGGAAATCGTGCAAACTGCAAGAACAGCTTATGGATGTGAGTCCCAAACATCCGTCAACCACACCGTATTCCCCGAAGTCACGGCAGCCTTTGTCCCTCCAGCTTCATCATGCGCGCCATTTTCTTTGGCACTGGTCAACCTGAGCACAAATGCCAATGGCACATTCACATGGGACTTTGGAGACGGGAGTCCAATTTCTTCGAGCGCTCAACCAAGCCACCTGTACGACACCGCTGCAGATTCCAGCAGCGTCTACAACATTCAGCTGACCGCCACAAGCACGTATGGTTGTGCTGACAGCACAAGCCACGAAATCGAAGTTTATGCAACGCCTGTTGCCGATTTGGAAGTGTTACAGGAAACGGGCTGCTATCCACTTGAAGTGACTTTTGGCAACCAAAGCGTCGGTGGCGACACCTATGTCTGGAACTACGGAACAGGGTTAAACAGCGAGGAAATCGCATCGGAGCATACGGTAGAATACTTCAACTCCACGCCAAATGTGATTACCTACGCAGCCGTCCTGACTGCGTTCACCTCCGAAGGTTGCAGCAGCCAAGATGTGGCATACATCGAGGTACTGCCTGAATTGGAGGCCCGAATTGAAGGAGGGTTGAGTGGTTGTGCTCCCCTCGAAGTCGATTTTTTAAATCTCAGCGATGGAGCCACCACCTACACGTGGGACTTTGGTGACGGTGGCCAAAGCGCCGCAACCCACGCCAGTCACATCTTTACGACATCACCTGGGGAAGATGCACTCTACACAGTCTCGTTGACTGCTGAATCAATGCATGGCTGCACCGACACAGCGCAAGTTTCCGTTCAGGTATTTGCAGCACCTGCCGCTGATTTTGTCTCTAGTGCGACTCAGATGACTTATCCCAATGCAAATGTCACACTCTCAAACACCTCAATTGCAGGTGAAAGTGCGAGCTACTATTGGACATTTGGAGACGGGCAAGTGAGCTACGACGCCAACCCGGAGCCACATACATATGGAACTTGGGGGACCTTTGACATCGCCTTGGAAGTCGACAATGGATATTGCTCCTCAGTAGCGAGTACTGCAGTCCAAATTTTGGCTCCCAGCCCGACCATTGGTTTTTCAGGCGCAGGGACCGGATGTGCACCACTGACAGTAGAATTTGAAAATCACAGCACGTTTGCAAGCAGCTACCGATGGGAATTTTCCGACGGATCGGTTCGCAGCGACGACAGCCCCGTGCACGTATTTTACGAACCTGGGGTATACGATGTGACTTTGTTTTTGGAAGGATTCGACGGTTCCGAATTGGTGGAGCATCACTCCGCTGTGGTAGAGGTGTTTCCTACAGCACAAGCCGCATTCTCATTGAATCCCAATCATGTGATGGTGCCTGGTCAGCCCGTATTTTTCTTGAATCTGTCAGAAGAGGCCACGGAATTTGTCTGGGATTTTGGCGACGGAACGACCAGCACTGCGGAAACCCCTGTACACGAATACGTCGAAGCAGGAATTTACGACATCTCTTTGACCACCAACAACATCTGGGGTTGCTCCACCACATTTACGCTGCCCGAGGCGGTGTTTGCTGAAGAGGGAGGAATGATGGTATTCCCAAATGCATTTACTCCAAATTCTACTGGATCAACCGGCGGATACTACGATGCCAATGGATACGACAACGATGTATTTCGACCGATGCACGTTGGCATAGAGACCTATGAATTGATGGTTTTCACGAAATGGGGTGAAATGATCTTCCACAGCAACGATGTAGGCATTGGCTGGGACGGATACGTCCAAGGCAAATTGGCCGCCACAGATGTGTATGCCTGGAAAGCCACGGCTACCCTAAGCAGCGGAGCCCGTCTGCAGCAACTTGGTAACGTAACTCTGCTTGCCCGTTGATGTAACTCTTTGCGCTTGTCTCTCGTATATCGAAGCATGCGTATGTCAAATTCTTCAATCTGGAAGCGCGCCGCCCGTGCGGTGGCTTTCGCATGCATATGCATGACGGGAGGGATTTTGAATGCTCAAGATCAGCAGTTTACCCAATTCAATGCTGCACCGACCTCGTTCAACCCCGCTTACGCTGGCGTTTCCGGCAAAGCTCGATTGGCTTCTTTGTATCGAGCACAATGGACTGGACTCCCGCAGGCCTTCACTGGATTTCATTTGGCTTACGACCGCCCGTCGTTGGACAAGCGAATGGGCTTTGGATTTTTGTTGAGCAACGAGCAAGCTGGCGCTGGCGCCTTGAATCGCATCCAATTCATGGGCCAGGCAGCACACAACCTCCGTCTCGGGCGTCGTGTGAATTTGAGAACGGGGATGCAGTTGGGATTGGGTGCTCGAAGCATTGACATGACCAACCTTGTGTTCATGGATCAAATTCTCCGCGACTTTGACGACGTCTCCGTCGAGCAAGGGTTGGGAACTGGGACTCATTACATGGACATGGGTGCGGGCTTCATGTTGCTTTCGCGGCGTGTTTGGTTTGGTGCTTCAGCCAATCACTTGACCTCCCCCAATGTAAGTTTGAATGCGGCCCTTCCTGAACGACTTGCCGTTCTATACACAGGACACGGGGGCGCACGTATCCAACTGGCAAGAGGCCCTAGGAGTCGATTCCGTCGCGACGTGGTTGTGTCATGGAAATACATGCAACAAGGCAATCGAAATCAACTGGATGTCGGCGCATACTATGACATGACCCTATTTACACTGGGATTATGGTACCGGGGGTTGCCCGTGATGCAGGCAGCAGACGGCAGCATGGATGTGGATGCCTTGAGTTTAGTCTTTGGCTTTGGCAACCGAAGCTTTAAAATGGGTTACAGTTACGACATCACCATGAATCGCCTCGGTGTTCTAGGGACATCTGGATCTCACGAATTCAGCGTGAAGTATTTCTGGGATGTTGCACGCCGGCGCGATTTACGACCACCCTACCACCCTTGTGTGGAATATTGAACGTTAGGAATCCAGCCCCACTTGGTTGACTTCCGGTTCGAGTAGCACGCCAAACTCGGTCTTCACTGAGTCGATGATGTCGGAGGCCAAGGACCAAATCTCTTTGCCCGAAGCGCCACCGAAATTCACAAGTACAAGCGCTTGCTGGTCATGAACGCCATGTGTCGTTCGGTTGTGACCTTTCCATCCTGCTTGCTCAATGAGCCACCCTGCTGCGAGTTTGATGTCCCCTGAAAGCTGGGGGTAGTGCGGCATTTTGGGATGAGTCGACAGCAAGGCGTTTGCGACGTTTTTGGGAACAGTTGGGTTTTTAAAAAAGGAGCCTGCATTGCCCGCGATTGCTGGGTCAGGCAATTTGGATTTCCTGATGCGAATCACGGCCTCACTGACATCGCGATGTGTACGTTTCGCCTCAGGAAGATGCTGAAGTTCCCGTTCAATGGCTCCATATTCCATCCGCAACGCACTTTTCCTATCGAGGTTGAAGGCCACCCGGACAATGATCCACTTTCCTTTTTCTTCACGTTTGAAAATGCTTTCGCGATAGTCAAAATTGCACTGCTTTTCCGTGAAGCGCTGCAAAGCCCCATCTGAGACTCGGATTGCATCTAACCAAGCGAAATGCTCTCGGATTTCGACACCATATGCACCGATGTTTTGCATCGGACTGGCTCCCACACTTCCTGGAATCAGTGACAAATTTTCCAATCCGCCCCAACCCTGATCCAATGTATGTAGCACAAAATCGTGCCACACCTCACCTGCTCCAACAGCCACTTGAATGCGGCGACCATCGTCCGAAAGGACCTCCACACCCCTCATTTGAATACGAATGACGAGGGCATCCACATCTCTGTGCAAAAGCATGTTGCTCCCACCTCCCAGAACAAACAATTCCACACCTCGTTGACGGGACCAATTCAAAGCCTCTCTGAGTCCGGCTATGCTCGATACATCCGCAAACCAACGAGCCTTTGCGGCAATTCCAAACGTGGTGTGCGGAGCCAATTCCACATGCTCACGCACTTCAAATGCCGAAGTTTCAGAGGACCCCATGTGGCAATTTCTGTCGTTCCAGCAATGCATAAATGCCTCGCGTGAAATTCTTTCCCACGGACCATCGTCGGCAACCATGTCAAGAATTCGCTGACGCTCAGGCCAAGTAGTGGCAACCACATCGTGACAAAGCGTTTGATCGCCCATTGTGCTGCACTCGTAAAACCTCGATGGGCCTTGAATTGCATAGACGTTCTTTGTTCCCAACAATTGAAGGTACACAGGGTACTGCATGTCGCGAAGTTGCCCCAATTTCGCATTTCGATTTGTTGATTTATGAAACCTTCTCACAAATCCGGCGCTGACAACTCACTTGCGAGGCAACATGCTGAAGAAGCCATGGAGCGTCACGAATGGTCCGAGGCCTTGAAAGCTTGGCTGGCATGGTGGCCTGATGCCACGCCCGACCCAGATGCCATGCACGATCGGGCAGTTTGCCACTTTCATTGCGACGAAAAACCATTGGCCATGGAATGGCTCAATCGTGCCGCTGACGCCCAACCAGACTACAGCTATCGATACAGCTCGCGTGGATGGATGAAGCAAGCTTTGGGAGATACCCTTGGGGCCATTGAGGACTACAAAAAGGCTTTGGCATTGGACCCAGAGGATGCGGTGACTTTGAACAACCTCGGTCTTCTAGAAGAGAAACTTGGTTACCAAGAGCAGGCAAAAGAACGATACCGCGTCAGCGATGAATTGCTTGGAATTTTAAATGAGCACGGCATCGACTCCGAATCAAGCGCACCCGCTTTTCAGGAGCGACCGATGTCCCCTTCTCCAATGGAGGACTCCACTTCAAATGAGGGAGAAAAGAACTCGTTTTGGGTTGAATTGGTCCGGACAACATTTACAAAAAAGGGACGTCAAGAGTTATGGACATTCGTGAAGAATGGCTTTACCTTGAAAGGCTGATGAGCAGTCGTCAACGTTCAAATACAACCACACTTGAAGGCGCCTCTTTCATAGATGAGGTCGTGGAGGCCATCCTGGAACACCCGCTCTGCACCTCCAAACAACTGCACCGATTGGCCTTGGTTTTGCCGAGCCACCGCGCCATGTCGCGCATTCGTCGAGCGCTGCATGAGCGTTTGTCAGTCCCCGTTCGGCTCCCAAAATTTTATGCGCTGAGTGGGTTCATTGAAGCCTCCTCCCCATGGACAGCCGCAGACCCCTTGGAGGTGCTGGCACGGTTTTACCACCTTGTACACAACGATCAGCCTGAGCTCGACTTTGATCGATTTGTACCATGGGCAACAGTCGTGCTCAGTGATTTTGCCGCAGTAGACCACGAGTTGGCAGACATACACAACGTCTTCCAAAATCTAGCAGACATCCAGGGCATTGAGGACTGGAGTTTTGGAGAAGAGTCTTGGTCGGAAGATCAAAAGTCCTTCGAGCGCCAGTGGCGTCGTTTACCTGCCATTTACACCTCTTTGAATCAAATTCTGGAACAGGATGGAATGGCGACACGAGCTCACCTTACCAGACGCGTCGCAGAGGGAGAAGGTCACCTTGACGTGGACCATGTCTTGGCAGCTGGATTGGCGACCATGAGTTCAGCGGAGTGGCAGTGCCTCCAGCGTTGGGCCAAACGCGAAGCCTTGACAATCATGTGGGATGCAGACGCGAGCTATGTCGATGACCCTCACAATGAAGCAGGATTGTTTGTCAGAAAGCATCACGGCACCGAATCAAGCTTCCCACGAGCCTCAATACAATCCTCTCCTCCCACTGTTCGAGCCATCGCATGCTCATCCACAGTTAGCCAAACCCAGTACGTACGGAACTTGGTTGAATCACTGTCACCAGAGGACATCAGCCAAACGTGTATCATTTTGCCAGATGGCAACAGTCTCGGCACATTGCTACAAGCTCTGCCTTCTCAACCACGAGGCATCAATGTCACCATGGGAGTGGCTCTTCACGAGACCCCAATCGTTTCATTCTTAGAACACGTGTTTTTGATGCTCGAAACTCAAGGGAATGGTTGGCGTCTCGAGCACGCTCAAATCCTGCATTCCCATCCTGTGATGCTTTACATTTTCGGGTCTGGGCAAGATCGAGAGCGCACAAGTAAAGCCATTCACAAGCTGGCCAAGGCCCATCGCGCATGGGTCAATCCTGAAGACTTCAGGGGATACAAAGCCGCGAAATGGGCCGAGGAAATGGAAGCCCTACAAGGTCTCAAAATCGAGGATGCCACTGCCTTTATAAACGCCATTTCATCTTGGGCACAGGCCATGGAAAAGCGAATGGAACCTTTGTCCCAAATGCTGTCCTCCAGTCCTGATCAAAAAAATGTCCCTGATCGATTGATGCCCTGGATTCCAGCTGGATGGAGACGTTTCCGAACTGTACTGGCCGTTTTAAAACGACTTCAAGAAGCCCACAAACCCATGTCGCACGCTCGAGAGGTTCGGACCATGGTGCGCAAGCTTCTTCGACAAGAGCGCGTCGACCTTTTAGGCGAACCAGATGAAGGTCTTCAAATTATGGGATTAACCGAAACTCGCGCCTTGGACTTTAAAAGGGTCGTTGTTCTCGATATGAACGAAGGCACTGTCCCAAAAACAGGCATCACCGACAGTTTTCTTCCCCTGGATTTACGTCATGCCTTGCATTTGCCCGGACCTCGAGAGAAAGAGGCTCGCTTTGCTTATTTGATTCACCGATTGATGAATCGCTCCCAAGAGATTCACCTCCTTTATCGAAGTGCTTCTGACAAAAAAGACGGCGGCGAACCGTCGCGCTATCTCATGCAATTGGAAGGGTCTTTTCACAAGAGAAATGGAGAACCATACCTGAATGTTGAGCACGTTGTTCATCAACTTCCTTTGCCAGACATGCGTCCATCCATTCCGGAATTGAAAGTCACAGAGCACATGCGAGATCGCCTTGCCGAATGGTCCTCACAGGGCATGTCTCCAAGTGCAATCAACACCTTAATTCAATGCCCGCGCAACTTTGCCTACCGCTACCTCTACGGCATGGGACAGGCCACGGAAATCCAAAAAGCCATGGAGGCAAGTACCCTGGGAAGCGTGGTTCATTGGGTGATGGAACACGGACTGGCAGATGCCGAGGGACACGTGCTGCAAGTGCATCACTTGGAGAAAGTCCGTTCATCGATTGATGAGCTTCTCGAGCAAGCATTGGAGAGCGAGTACAATGCCGCATTGGTTGACCGCGGCGAAAACGTCCTTCAACTCGAAATTGCTCGCACGACCTTGCTCAAGCTTCTTCGTCAAGAAATGAAGGAATTGGCATCAGGAAGCACAGCTCCACTCATCGTCAAACTCGAACAAGAACTGAAGTCCAAACACGTGGGTACCAATGTGGGGACATTGGCTTTTCGAGGATTTGCCGACCGCCGAGAACAAGTCAATGACATTCCCAGAGTGGTAGATTACAAATCTGGGAAGGTCGAGGCCAAGGAGCTCAGGCTCAAAGGGGCTTGGACTGAGCAACTCGAGGGGGGAGACAAAGGCAAGGCCCTTCAGCTCGTCGTGTATGCCACCATGGTGTTGGCTTCTTTGGACGCTGAGGCACAGGAGCGCGGGGTATTCGCAGCCATCCGTTCAGGACGCAATGTGAAAGAGGGCCTGCTGATGTTGGAAATTGATGGTCAGCGCCTCATTCAACCCCACCACGCAAAGACGTTCATCGACTGGCTCGCGTGCAAACTTGAAGAATACGTGGCAGAGGGACATCACGTTGTGCACAACTCTGAAGCCAAATACTGCGAACATTGCGTCGTTTTAGACCCGAAGGAGTCCTTTTATTTTTAACTCTGCAGGATGGGTATTGTCGCCAAACAATCCGTACGAAACAGCGTGGCTCTCGTCACGGGACTGCTGCTAGGGGCAATCAACACCATGTATGTCCTGCCCAGGGCATTTGAAGGATTTGAAGAGGGATGGGGCTTGTTGCGCATCATGACCGCATGGGGCACGATTTTAGCTCAAATCTTGGCTCTTGGAACACCCAGCGCCGTCCTGCGCTTTCTTCCCAATGCTGAAGACGGGCATCGTGAAGCTTCTATGCTTGGCACGCTCTGTTTGCTTCCCGCTGTTGCCATAGGCCTTGTCGGTGTCTTGTCAAGCTTCGCAGGGCCCGACTTGTTGTTGGCCTTAGATGCAAATGCAGGCTGGCTCTTACAGAATCGAGTCGGGGCATTCATGTTCATGGCATCCGCATACTTGGCCATGCTTTTGCTTAAATCGGCATTGACCCATCGCATGCGGACGGTGGCCTTAACCTTCATCCAAGAAGTTTGGCTCAAAGGGTCCTACCTCACGCTCGCAATCTTGTATTTGCAAGGATGGATGCCGTTCGAAACCTTCTTTCGTTGGTTTCTTTACAGCTATGCCGCCGCCGTCGCGTTGATGTTGATTGAAGCCTGGGGTGCTGGGACACGTATCGCCCGACCCGACCTACGTCGAGATTTGCCGCCATTTCTGAATTACGGAATGTTTGCCCTTTGGAACAGCGGTGCGAGAACGGTCTCAAAAAATTTAGATTTTGTGATGGTGGGGGCGTTGCTTGGTTTGGCCGTTGTCCCCAGATACACCTTCGCCTTTTTCATCGCGACGGTGGTCTCTCTTCCCATGAGGGCCATGTCCCCCATTCTTCGCTCACTCACAGCCAAATCTGTTGCGACGGAAGGACCCAAAAAGAGTGGTCCACAACTACAACAAGCTGCTCGAGTTCAACTGGCCGTAACCGCCTCACTTTTGGTCGCCATTGTCGCTGGAATGCCTGCACTTGACTTGGCTTTGCCTGAAAACTACCAAGGATTGAGATGGGTCGTCCTTGCCATTGGACTGACCTTTGTGGCTGAAGCCTCGGGAGGTACAGCAGGGCCCATTTTGCAGTTTTCTTCGCGATATAAACTCGCACTACCCATCAATCTTGGGTTGGTTGCCATGACCGTTGCCACCAACTACGTTTTGATTCAATGGATGGGTTGGGGCATTGAGGGAGCCGCAATCGCCACTGGAATGACCGGCATCTGGAACATGTCGTGGCGAACGAGTTTGATGTGGCGGTTGTTTCGAATCCATCCCTTCTCACGTCAATGGCTCACCATTCTCGTCATGGCTTTGCTCATCGCCACAGCCTCAATTTTCATCGAGATTCCCGTCGATGCCATGTCGTGGCGACAACCCAATCAAGTCGGACTTGCGCTGCTGCGCGGGGGGATTGCAGGTGCATTGGTCTTGGGCAGCAGTTGGATGCTTGGGTGCCTCCCTGAAGTCTCAACAGAATTGAAAAAGCGTGTGAGTCAAGTGTGACTCTTCGATAGGGACGGTTGATGAGTTGACCTTACCCTTTAACCCGATACCACTCTTGAGTGCGAAACAAAAAGAGGATGTAGCCGCGCACCTTCAAAGTATCAAAATCACCGTCCTCAAACCACATGGTACAATCGTAAACGCTGCCCTTTTTGGGATCACAAATCGTACCGTCTTCCCACTCCCATTCCTCATCCAATTCCATATCTCTTACGATTTCCATCCCCAAAACGCGCTTGTCTTTGCGATCGTCATCACACTTGTCACAATAAGGGTCTTGGTCTTCGTCAGGTAGGCGAAACAGCTCCACGACTTGTCCGTAAAATTTTCCGTCCCGCTCTGTGATTTCAACAATGCTCTTGATGCGGCCTGTTTCGTCGTCTTTGGTTTTCCACTTGCCGAGTAAGGGGTTGCTTTGTGCCCATGCTGCAGCCATGCCAAGAATCAATGCCAAAACGAAAGAAAGAAAATGCTTCATGCTGCTAAATTAGTCTGAAGGGCCACGCTTGCGATGCGGCGATGCAGACGTTGATTAAGTCTTGGAGTCTGAAAACTTTTCCCGCGCTTCCCTCCTCGCTTTTTCAATGCTCGCATCCAATTCGAATCCAAGCAGCAGCACGGCACTGTTCGCATTCACCCAGACCAAAAGCAACATGAGTGTCCCCAAAGAACCATAGAGCCGGTTGTACGTATTCAATTGGGCAATGAAAAAACTGAACCCCAATGAAAGCAACACCATGAAAACTGTGGTCATGGCCGCGCCTGGTGTAGCTGCTCTCCACTTCAAACGATCCCAATGCCCCACATTGTACAGCAACGTGACAGAGCTGTAAATCAAAACCAGTGCTCCTACCCAACGGGCCAAATTGAACCACTTCAGGGATTCTCCTGGCAGCCATCCACGTTCTGACATCCATGTCAGTAAGTCGCCGCTGAAACCAATCAACAAGACTGACACTCCGAGCAACACCACCAGCAGCACCAACAAAAACATAGACCAAATTCGAATGAGCCAGGGACTGCCTTTTTGATCAAGCAATGCGCTTTCATTGAATCCGGATAAAACTGCATGGACACTGCTCGATGCGTAGTAGAGGGTCAAAACAAAACCGACAGACAAAAGCGCTCCTTGCGTTTTCCCTAGCAAATCATCCACTGTTTGCTGAAACAAGCCAACGGTATCTCCGGGAAACAACATGAGAAGCGCGTCCATGACCGCCTCGGTCTCCAATGGAGTGTGAGGAAGCACACTCAAAACAAAAATCACTGCAGGAAAAAAGGCCAAGAACAAACGAAAGGAAATGGCCGCAGCTCGGGTGGCAACAGCCCCGTTCACCAACCCTACAACGAAAAAACGCAACACGTCGTAGACATTCATTCCCTCCTGCCCCCAAGGCTGCATCCGTCGCAAAAACTGTTGCATCTTCTGCACCATCACGCGTGAAGCCAGCCAACGTAACAGAGGACCTTCGGGCAAACTCACGTGAGAAATGGTTTGGTTTTGAGAGACAAGTCCAAACTTTTTACACTGTGGGTCAGTGCGCCCATTGAAACAAAATCAACACCAGCTTCCCCGTAAGCACGCAAATTGCTCAAATCGATGCCTCCTGAGGCTTCCAAAGGCAAGCGACCTGCGACCACCGTCACGGCCTCTCTAATTTGCGTCGGTGTAAAATTGTCGAGCAAAAGGCGCTCCAGCCTTAGTCCGTCTGTTTGTGATGCGTCAAGGGCTTCTTTCAACTCTGAAATTGACCGCACCTCGACCACGACAGGTACACGGGGCTCTCCCTTTTCGAAGTAATCCTGCACTCCAGCTAGAGCGGATCTCATGCTTCCAGCGTAATCCACATGATTGTCTTTGATGAGAATCATGTCGAACAAACCCATACGGTGGTTGACACCACCACCCAGCCGTACCCCCAGCTTTTCAAATGCACGAAGTCCAGGAGTGGTCTTTCGCGTGTCCAAAATTTTCGTGGGGGTGCCCTCGAGCAGATCCATGGCTCGTCGCGTCGTGGTTGCAACCCCACTCATGCGTTGCATGAAATTGAGTGCGAGCCGCTCTGCTGCAAGAATGCTTCTTGCATTGCCTTGGATTCGAATCACCACGTCACCTTCTTTGACTGCGTCACCATCGTTCATCAAGGACTCGAAACTCACCATAGGATCAACCCTTTTGAACACCTCACGCGCCACTTCGACGCCTGCGATCACGCCTGGTTCTTTGGCCAAAATAAACCCCTCTTCCACCATAGAGGGGGGGACACTCGAATTCGACGTGCAATCTCCTGAGCCCAAATCCTCTTCGAGCGCCCAATCCAGCATGCGCGACATCTGCTCATCCATCATGTTGCGAAGATACCCGCCATAACTTTGTGGGATGCAACTGAGTTTGATTGCCATTGGCGCAACATCACAACCCTGGGTCAAGGACGGACTAGACATGTACAACAAACGCATGCAGCGGTACATCAAATACCAGTACGTCGAAACACCCAACCTCAGGGGCAAACATGCCAAAGCCGATCCGGTGCGTATGATGAAAGCGGAAGCTGCCTTGGCAGACAAATACCTTGTAGGGGTTGACCACCTCATCCTCCTCGATGAACATGGCACTCAGATGGGCTCCGTCCAATTGTCCAAGTACATGCAGGCATGCATGAATCGCGGTCTCCGTCACACAGCCTTTCTCATTGGAGGCCCTTTTGGGTTTGATCCCTCACTTCGGGCACGAGCTCATGATACGTGGTCCCTCAGCAAGCTCACATTCCCACACGAGCTGATTCGCATTTGTGCCGCCGAACAATTGTACCGGGCCCAAACCATTTTAAAAGGGGAGCCTTATCATCATCCTTAACGCAAAACAGCGCGACCAAAAAGCCGCGCTGTTTGACTTCATGGGG
>CESW01149098.1_pt1 | contig 16995 bp, 14 predicted proteins | sample 531171 | NCBI WGS metagenome assembly CESW01 (sample SAMEA2621859, study PRJEB7988) | marine metagenome | biome: marine biome (ENVO:00000447); feature: surface water layer (ENVO:00002042); material: "saline water (ENVO:00002010), including plankton (ENVO:xxxxxxxx)" | depth 5 m
TTTATTGGATAAAAAAACAAATATTATTTTTGATATTAGAGAAATTCTTACTTCTCTTGAAGGACAAAAAGTTTTAAATTTATATTCTATAGAACCTGAATTGTGGAGTAATTATTTAGAACTTTTTAAAAAAGATATTTTAATTAAACAAAATTCTGCAAAGATAGTTATGGTAACTGTTGGAGATTTCCCAAAAGAATATATAGATAAATTTAAAAAAAAATTAGAAGAAATATTTGGTAAAAATTTTTCTATAGTTCAAGATATTTCAGAATCTAATCCTAATGACTATAAATTTATTTTTATAAAACAAGATTTAATTAAGAGATATCAATTAAATAATTTTGTACAAAAAATAAAAATTTTTGATATTCAAATAAATAACTATATTGTTGTTTAGTCTGATTTAGGATGTTTAAAAATAAAATATTAATTATTTGTAAATCTGATATACGAGTTAAAGACGGATATTACTTTAAATTAAAAGGACAATATAAGGCTTTAAAGAAAAACAAATTTATTGTCTCTTTAATTGTTTTTTATGGCCAATATATTCTTTATATTTCTCAAAATAAAATCTTAAAAAAATTCAAATTAATAAAATTTATTCCTAGTTCTATTCAATTTACATTTTTTAATTTTTTTTACTCATTTAAATCAGATGCTAAATTCATTTATCTCCGTCATTTGTATTCAAATCCTCTTGAGATATTTTTTATGATGATCTTAAAATTTAGTAAAGTAATTTTTGCGGAATTCCCTACATATCCCTATAGAAGGATTATATCTAAACATAATGAATTTAAATATAAAATTGCTTTTTTAGTTGATTCATTTTGCTTGCCATTTGTAAAATATGCATATACCTATGCATTAAATATTGGTTCTAAAAGAAATATTTTAGGTATTAAAACATTATTTATTTCAAATGGAATAGATTTTAACTTTTATAAACGTAAAAAAAATAATTTTAATACAAACGAAAATAGGCTTAATTTTTTGTTCATTGGAAATCTAGTTAATTACCATGGATTAGACAGATTAATCTATGGGATTAGGAATTTTTTAGATCAAAATGGTGATTTATTGGATTTAAATTTAGATATAGTTAGCACTAATACAGATGAATACAAAAGACTAAAATATCTTGTAAATTCACTTAAATTAAATAATTACATAAATTTCATACCTCAAGTTTTCAATAAGCAATTAAATTTTTATTACGACAAGGCTGATATTGGATTGTCTGCGTTAGCTTGGCACAGAGTAAACATAACTTGCCCTTCAAATATTAAATCTCGTGAATATTGTGTTATGGGATTGCCTTTTTTATACAGTGGTAATGATCCTTTGATTAACAATAGATTTAAGTACGCATTTCAGGTACCTGAAGATAATGGTCCTATAGATATAATGAAAATACTTAAATTCAAGAATTTAATATATGAAAATAAACAATTTCCAGAAAAAATGAAAAGTTTTGCAGCTAAAAGTCTTAATTGGGAATATGCCATGAATAATTTTCTCAAATTACTTTTAATAGAGAACCAAAATTAATAATTGTTTATTTTAAGATCAAATGAACTATAAAAAAAATTACAATAAGCAGACTATACTAATAACTGGTGCGGCTGGCTTTATTGGAGCGGCTTTAAGTCAATATCTTCTTAGAAATGGAGAAAATGTAATAGGTTTGGACAATCTCAATGATTACTATGATACTAATTTAAAAAGAGAAAGAATTAATCAGATTGAAAATTCAAAATTAAATTCAAATGGTAAATGGAAATTTTATAAAGACTCCTTAGAAAATTTATATTCTTTAGAAAAAATATTTGATGAAAATAAGCCATCTATAGTAGTAAATTTAGCAGCTCAAGCAGGTGTTAGATATTCAATTGAAAATCCACAAGCTTACATACAGTCAAATTTAGTTGGTTTTAGTAATTTAATTGATTTATGCAGAAATTATGGAATAGAGCATTTTCTTTATGCAAGCAGTAGCTCAGTTTATGGAGGTAACGTAAAAATGCCATTTTCAGAAAAAATTGGTGTTGATCATCCAGTTAGTCTTTATGGAGCCACAAAAAGAGCTAATGAATTAATTGCACATAGTTACAGTAGTCTTTATTCATTACCCTCTACAGGAGTAAGATTTTTTACAGTATATGGGCCTTGGGGGAGGCCAGATATGGCATTATTTTTATTTACTAAAGCGATTATAGAAGGTAAGCCCATTAAGATTTTTAATAATGGTGAAATGATTAGAGATTTTACTTATATTGATGACATAATAATTTCTTTGGAAAAGTTGCTAAATAAGCCACCTATAAAAAATAAAAGTTTTGATTATTTAAATCCGCATCCTGATGAAAGCTGGGCACCTCATGCAATTTATAATATTGGTAATTCTTGCCCAATACCTTTGCTGAAATATGTTGAAGAATTAGAAAAGGCTTTAGGGCTTAATGCTGTTAAAGAATATCTTCCAATGCAGTCTGGGGATGTTAAAGCAACATTCTCAGATACTTCAAAATTAGAAAAATTTATAAACTATAAACCTAAGACCTCGATTAAAAATGGGATATCAAAATTTGTTAGATGGTATCGGAATTACTATAAAGTTTAAAGAACTTTTTAAAAATTTTACTAATAACTTAAGAATTTTCTTTTTTAAAGGTAATGTTATAATTTTGCTTTAATTATTAAAATAGAATAATGAAAATAATAGTAATTGGTCCTGAATATAGTGGATATAATGCAGCTTCTTATCAATTTGAATTTATGAATGCATTAAGAGATATTTCTGATAATTATTATCATTATTTCGCTAAAGACTCAATTAATATAAACTCTTTAATTTCTAAAGCAAATTTTATTCCAGATTTAATTTTTTACAATCATGGTTGGCTTCACGATAATCCTTCAGTAAAAATGATTAGTTATGGGTTTATGAGTAAAGAATCGAGATACAAAAATATAAAACATGTAATCTTTTTAAATAAAGAATATACTCGTTTGAATGAAAAATTAAACTTTATAAAAAAGTATAAATTCGATCTTATTTTTACACATTTACATAATTTTGAAAATTTGAATAATACTTCAATAGTCTCAAAGTTTTTGCCTTTAGCATGTAGTTATGAAAATATAAGTCCAAACAAATATAGAAAATTGGTTGATAGAAAATATGATTTATTTTTTTCAGGAATTCTTCAAAATTGGAATTTTAAAAATATGCAGAGTGATTTAAGAAAAAAAATTCAATCAGAAATTTTTTATTGTATTTATGATTTTCCTCTTCTAAAAAAAATTCGATATTGGGATTTAAATATATACTGGAAACCATTTTATAAAAATAGGTTCAAAAACATAATTTCTGATTACTTGCATGGTAAAAGATTAACTCAGAAAGAATATTTTAGTATTATTTCTGATTCAAAGTCTGTATTACATACTTCTTCTCCAATGGGTATCATCAGTACAAGAGTTTTTGAAGCTTTGGGCTCTGGAGCGGTTGGTTTATTTTCAATAGATTCAAATTCTGACTTTATTTTTAAAAAAGGAATCCATTATGTAAGTTTTAATGGAATAAAAGATCTAATTCATAATATATATTTAATTAAGAAAACAAAAGTTAATTCCAAATTCCAAATAATTGCTAATAAAGGAAGAAAGTGTGTAGAAAATAATCATACTTGGAAAAACAGAGTTGCTTATTTCATAGATGAAGTTTTAAAGTTGTAATTACTAGAATTAACAATATTAAATTCAATAAGATGAATATTTTAGTAACTGGATGCGCGGGAATGATTGGAACATATTTGACTTCACACTTACTTAAATTATTTCCTAAAAATGATGGTAATAAAATAATAGGGATAGATAATTTATCAAGAGGCAAGCTTTCCCACCTGAAGGAAGCTTGTGGTGAGGATTTTGAAGATTTAATTTTTGTTAATGAGAATTTATCATTATTTGATTATTCTTGGGCAACTTATTTTCAAAATATTGATATTGTAATTCACTTGGCAGATATTGTTGCAGGAATTGGATTCGTTTTCTCTAATGAGTCATATGTTTTTAGAACAAATTTATTAATAAATTCAAATATTTCAAAAGCAATTTTTGAATATAAACCAAAAAGATATATCTATGTGGGAACAGCATGTTCATTTCCTAGGAATTTACAACTATCCACTAATTCCAGACCTCTAGTTGAAGATGATCAGTTCCCGGCGGCTCCAGAATCTGGTTATGGTTGGAGTAAGCTTATGGGTGAAATTGAAGCTGGATATTTGTCAAAAGAGGGAATAACAGATTCTGTTGTTTTATCTTTACACAATGTATATGGAAAATACTGTGATTTTTCAAAAGAAACTAGTCAAGTAATCCCTTCTTTATGTTTAAAGGCTATCGAATGCTCCAAAGAAAATAAAAATCTTGTAGTCTGGGGCGATGGTAATCAAGGCAGAGCTTTTGTTCATGCTGAAGATGTTGTGAACGCAATCATTTTGTCATTCGAAAAAGGCGCTAATGAAGGGGTAATACAAATTGGACCAAATAAATGCACAAAAATAAATGAAATAGCAAATTTATTAACTGAAAAAATTGATATGAATATTAAATTAGAATATGACCTCAGCAAACCAGTTGGAGATATTGGAAGATCGGCAAATTTTAATAAAGCTAAAAATTCTATTGGATGGGTACCAAAAGTAACTATTGAGGAAGGTATTTCAGATTTAATAGAATGGTTAAAAATTAAAAGTCATTAATATTTTTTTTTAAGCTCAAAAATATTTATATCAAATACGAGTAGCGATAGCATATCCTCTTGATCTATCAAAATTTAGACTTTTAATTTTATAAGGATAATTTATCTTAATATAATCTACAGCTTCACAAACTCCTGGAAACATATTTGGTGTTACATCATCAAAGAATATAATGTCGCCGCTAATTTGTCTTTTGTAAATAAATTTAAATTCCTCTAAAACTGACTTTTTTGTATGTTGAGCATCTAAAAATGCAAAATGTATTCGATTTAGTCCAATCTTATTTAATGTATCTATAGTCCATCCTTGAATGAAAATTATATTATTTAATTCCTCTTCCCACTTTGATAAAAGCTCCTCCCTTGTTTTTTCTCCCTCAAAATCACTTATACAATTCCAAAATATCTTTTTATTGTGAGGGATGCAATCAATAGTTATTACTTTACCTTGAATATTTTTATCATTTATTGCTTTTGAAAAACATAAAGAAGAAAAGCCTCTAGCGGTTCCAGTTTCTAAAATAGTTATTTTTTTACTTTCAGGCTTTATATTATCCTCTATATATTTACAAATTAAAGTATACAATATTCTGCCATGACTAAAATTTAAAGGACTATTTTTTATACATGTTTGAGTATAGAGGCATAAATCATTAAACCATTTTTTATCAATACAATGATTCAATTCTTTTTCAAATAAATCTACTTTTTTATATTTCTTACTAATTGCATTTTTATGTAATATTAGATAATTTTCTCGAGTAGTATTTGGCTTGTCCCCAAATGGTTTACATGGGAAGGGCTTTTCTAAGAGAGGCAAAGAAAAAAAAATTTCCTTGAGATTTAAATAGGATCTGTTAAATAAATTGATGAATTTTTTGGCAAATTTTTTTGATATTTTAAATAAAAAAATTTTCATTTAAGATTTATAAATACTTACTATATTCTAAATCTTTTAGAGTCGTTAATATATATAATTCTGCTTTTAAGTATGCATATCAATAATTAAATTTTTAAGTAATAAAAAATTATGATAGAAAATAACTAATTAATGAAATCATTAATTTATTAAGAAATTTTGATTTATTGTAAAATACTATTTAAATAAAAAAACCAATGCATGAAAGTTTCCAAAATATAATTTTCTTCTATGATGGAAAACCTAATAATTATATAAAAGTTTGTTTAGAAAGTTTTAGGAGATATAATAAACTCTCAAAGATTTTCTTTTTTTACAGAAATCCTTTAATTAAAGCCTTTTACAAAAAATATAAGATAAATTTCATTAAAATTGATAAAAAAGAATCAAAGAACAAACTTCTTTTTTACAAAGTTTTTTGTGTTAAGAAAATATGCAAAATGCTTAAAAATGATGACTTAATTTTGGTTTGTGATGTTGATGTGCTTTTTCAAGCTGACCCTTTTTGTCTATTTAAAGAATTTCCTAATTACGATTTTTACTATACTCATTGCTTAATGTCAAAACCTGAAAGTTTGAGAAAAGAAACCATATGGAAGTCAGTTGAGAGCAGAGTAAATGGAGGTGTATGGGGGTTAAGAGTTAATGACATAACTCGGGAGCTTATGTCTTTTTGGATAAGATGCGAAAAAGATGATCATTGGAAAGTTTGGGAGCAATTCTCTTTAAGAAAAAAACATCTTATCAATGGTGTTACAGATTTAAATTGGTTCTTTGATCAAGATTTTTTAAATTGCATAGACCAGAATGAAGTCCCGTTATCGAAAAAATTAAGAAAAGTCGATATTGGATATAAATACAATTACTTTACATCAACTTGGGGATTCTATAATCTAGATCTTAATATGGGTAATAAAATAGGAAACTCTAATTATCCAATAATACATTTTAAAGGAAATTTTAAAGATGTTTATAATGTTAAAAATGCGAAAATTTATAACTTGAAAAATATTCTCCTAAATAAGGACCTAACCACCGTTTCTAGTAGAGAAAAAATATATAGAAAGTTTATGAGTCGAGGAGAAAAAAGATTTGAAATCATTTAAGAAAATCCTACTAATGAAGAAAGGTTTTGATTTCTTTAATTTGTGTTTAGTAAAAACAATATTATTTATTCAATTTATAAAATATAGGATTCTCAAAAAAAACTTTACTAAGGATAATCTTGAAATACTAAAACATAAGTTAAATTTTTATTATTATACTTTAAAAAAAAGAAAAATATTAAAAATTACTAGTGAATATAATCATGGGAAAGATATTAATGAAAACATTTTTAAAGTAGATATAAACAAATTTACTGGTTTTGATGGTTATTATACTTTTAATGGTCCAGCTCCACTATTTAATAGTGCAATTCAGATATGTAAAAAACCAAATTTAAATGTCAATGAATCATTCTTGTATGAATTTTATAGAGATTTTCAACCCAAAAATTATGGTGAACTTTATAACTTAAACATTAAAAACTCTCTTTATAGTATTCCTTCAGAATTGCAATTTAAACCATGGGTTAATACTTTTGTGGACACAAAAAAAATAAGGAAAGCTATATTTGGACCTTCCGGGTTTAAAGAAGTTGAACATAGGCTAATAAGGTTAAAAAATATTTTTAAAAATGTAATTGAATTTGGTTATGCTCCTTCAGAGAAAGATATCATCAAAGGATATATTTTAAGATCAAAAGATGATTATAGGTTCTTGATTACTTCAGGGCATCATAGAGTAGCAGTTTTAAAAGCGATTAATTATTTATATCCAAAAAAATTTAATAAAGTCACTGTTGCTTTTGAAGAAACAAGATCCAATTTAAAATATATAGATCAGGAAAATGTTGATTATTGGCCAGCCGTGAGTCATAAATATTGTTCAAGACAAGATGCTTTAGAACTTTTCAGTAAATTCTTTAATGTATGAAAAATGTTATTGAAAAAGAATTTTTATCAAAAATTGTCTTTTAAAATCTTGACTTTATTAATAAATGGTAATTATCATAAAATATTGAAATAGAGTCATTTATTTTGAAATTTAATAATGACGAGATAATAATTTATACAGCCCTCATTGGAGAAAATGAGGGATTGAATGCTCAGCCCTTTTTTAAATCCTCTAAATTAAGACATGTTTGTTTAACTGATGATAAAAACTTAATTAGTAATGATTGGGAGATAATCTTAGTTGAAAGAATTCTGCCCCAAGATTGTTATAGATCTCAAAGACATTTCAAAATAAGACCTCATCTAATTTTTCCTAATTATAGATTCTCATTCTATCTTGATAATACAGTTGTTCTAAAGAAGAAAACTGAAGATTTTTTAGAAATGATTATTAATCAAAAAGGAATTTTGGAGAATGATCCCTTCTTCTGCATTCCTTATCACTCACAATTTAATTTAATTAGTGAGTTCAATGCTTGTGCTGATAATAATTTGGATGATCAATTGCGAATTTACGAACAATTTAATGACTACACTAAGACAAATTTGAATGAATTAAAAAGTCCAGCTTACTGGGGTGGCATTTTATTTAGAAATCATAATCATAAAGAAGTTAAAAATCTTTCGGAAATTTGGTTTTCTCATATATGCAGATATTCCAGAAGAGATCAATTGTCAATTATTCATGCCTCATGTCAATCAAATATTAATTTAATTGGTTTTAATCTGCAAAATAGTGGTTCAGAATATCATGATTGGCCAGTCACTAAAAAAAAGAGAAAAAATAGAAGTTTTAATCCAAAATACATAGATTATATTCCTATCAATTATTTAGAAACTTTATCAAAAAAAATAAATGATAATGAAAATATATTAGTTAGTTTAAAAGAACAAAAAAAAGGTATTATTAACATAAAAAAAATTTTTAAATTAAAAGAAATATATAAAAAAATAAAAAAATATATAAAAAGATACTAAATTTTTAAAAATAGATTTTTTAATAACTCAATAATTTTACTTAAATAAAAATATTTTTAGTTAAAACTTAGTTATTTTTTGCATTTTTACTTAATCCTATCCTTTCACCTTTGTATCCAGATCTCATTTGAGTGCTTTCGTACCATGAAATATTTTTCAAGTACCACTCAATAGTTTTTTTAAGACCTTCTTCAAAGCTATTCTTAGCTTTCCATCCAAGTTCGATCATTATTAATGATGAATCAATTGCATACCTTTTATCGTGGCCAGGTCTATCTTTTACAAATTTAATTAATTTTGAATATGGCGAATTGAATGGATATTTTTGGTCTAAAAAATTACAAATAAATTCTGCTATTTCGAGGTTTGTTTTTTCATTACTACCACCTATGCAATAATTTGCACCAATTTCCCCTTTTTTCATGGCCAGAATAAGCGCATCAATATGGTCCTCTACAAACAGCCAATCTCTAATGTTAGTGCCATCTCCATATATGGGTATAGTTGATTGATTAAGAGCTTTAAATATTATTATTGGAATTAGTTTTTCAGGAAACTGATAAGGCCCATAATTATTTGAACAGTTTGTTCTGATAATTGGCAAATTAAAAGTATGCAGCCATGCATTACATAGATGATCACTCCCAGCCTTTGTAGCTGAATATGGAGATCTTGGATCGTATGGTGTATTTTCAGAAAACTTTCCTTTTGGACCTAAAGATCCAAAAACTTCATCAGTACTCACATGGAGAAATCTAAATCGTGCCTTTCTTGAAGGACTTAAACTTTCCCAATGTATTCTGGCACTTTCTAGAAGATTAAAAGTGCCAATAATATTACTCTGCAAAAAAGGCTCTGCATTTTCTATAGACCTATCAACATGACTTTCAGCAGCTAAATGAAATATTAAGTCTGGATCAGACTCTTTTATTGCAAGAGAGGTCTTTTCAAAGTCATTCAAGTTTACCTTAATAAGAAAATGTCTAAGATTATTAGGCGATTCTTGAATTATGCTTAAATCACTCGCATAGGAAATTTTATCTAAGTTAAATACTTTTGCGTTGCTTTCATCTAGAAGTCTTCTGATAAGACAACCACCGATAAAACCTGCACCTCCAGTAATTAAAATTCTGAGGTTCCCATTTTCAATGTCAATTGTCAAATTTGATTTATTTTATGATTATTTTAAAACTATAAGTCTTAAAAATAACTAGTAGAAGAAAATCTAAAGATTCGTAAAAATTAATAAACTATAATTAAATAAATAAATAAATATTTCGAGAAATAAAAGCTTTTTAATTAACAAAATCTAATGAAACTTAAGGAAATAAAATTTAGCGTAGTTTTACCTATTTTAGAAAGAAAGGATATTGTTGAAGGTTTTCCATTCGCAATAGAAAGTATTTTTAAAAATACACTCGTACCAGATCAAGTTGTGGTTGTTATAGACGGTCTGTATACTAAATCTTTTAAGGATATGGTCCTTGAATTTGAAAAAAAATATTTTTTAGATCTCATTTGGTGTAATAAAAAAGTAGGCTTGGATAAAGCATTAAATTTGGCTTTAACTAAGTGCACAAATGAAATTATTTTTAGGGCTGATGGAGATGATATTAATTTAAATTATAGATTTGAGAAGCAACTTCCTTATCTGATTTCTGGATTTGATGTTGTAGGTTCAAGTATTGATGAATATGATGAAAGTGGAAATTATATTGGTACAAAAAAAGTTCCGATTACAAATAAAGATATAGGAAAATTAATCCCATTTCGTAATCCAATTAATCATATGACGGCTGCTTTTTTAAAAAAATCAGTTTTAGAGGTTAATGGCTATCCAGAATTATTTTTAAAAGGGGACTATGGATTATGGATAAAACTTTATTCGAATAGTAAAAAATTTATAAATTTAGAAGAATCTCTTGTTAAAGTTTCAGCTGGATCAAGAATGATTCATGATAGAGGCGGGGTTCGTTACATATATTCTGAATACCTTTTACAAAAGTTCTTGTTGAAACATAAACTAACAAGTATTGGATGTGCGATTACTGTTTTTATTTTGAGATCTTTGGTATTTTCTCTTCCATCTTTTTTTAAGACATTCATATACAAAAAGTTCCTTAGAAATTCTAACTGATATTATTTTATTGAATTTTTTAAAATTCTCATGTAAATACTTCCAATAGTAAATGTTAATTTTTGATATATTTTCTCCAAAAGGACATTTTCTTTTTTTATTAATCTAAGGCAATAAGATTTTAAGAAATCCATTTCATCAATATCAATTTTTTTGTCCATTTTATCTGAGCTTTCTAAATTCGAGTTCCATATTGCCATTAGACTTCTTTCTAAGTAATGCGATTCACATGAGTATTGGGAATGGTCGATGAAGCTTAATAAATTAATATAAAAATTTTTACTTCTTAAAAGTATATTTTTCTTAGGTACAATATAGTTTGCTCCAGGAGCAAATCTAAGAAAAAGAGGATCTTCTACATTTTTAAAAATATATTTGTAGAAGCAATTAAAATTATAAAAAAAAAGTCTAGGGTATTTATTTTTGTACCAAGAACTATTTATTTCAGTAAATCCGTAATCTGATGTACTTAAAGTAACTGGGAATTCATTATTGTGATAATGGTCTTCGATACTTGTGAAAGTGTTCCTTTTTAATAATCCGATAAATAATTTATAGTTTATATGTCTTGTGAAAACATTATCTTTACAAAAAATAATTATATTGGGTAGATTTTCATAATTATCTATTATGTATTTTAGATATGAATATAAGTTGTAACCAACATTTTTGATGTCTTGGTGATTAATTTTTTCTGATAATTTTTTTCCGCTTTTATTATATACAATATAATTATCTTTATTTATTCCCGATATCCAATTAATTTTTCCTCTAAAATGAGACATACATAAAAAAAGATTATTCTCAATAAAAATCTCTTTTAAATGAGAAAATTCTTTTTTCATCGAAAGTTATTATTGATAAGGCTATTTTAATTAAAGAATACTATAAAATATAGTTGATATATATTTATATAATCAGATATTTAAAAGTTATTTTAAAATTTCAATAAAAAATAAATCTATCTTTGGTTCCTTTGTTAATTGATAATTTGTTAAGGATAACAAAAAAGTAATACCATAATCTGTATTTTAATTTGACTATCCCCAATCCTACAAAGCCGCCTTTTTCAACTTTACAGGGTGTACCAATATTAAACTTATCTTTAGATGGTTTAGAAAGTATACTAAAGGTGTTATTGATTGTATTTAAATAAATTTCATCATATTCATTAATATAGTTATTAAATTCCCCATTTTTTTTTGGAATAATATATCTTCCTAGCCAATCTTCGTAGTAACATGCTCTTTTTCTTTTAATAGGTTTTTCTAGTTTACAAATATAGGATGACCTGGCAATCCAAAAGTTAAACCATAACCATCCATTTCCTCCTGCTAAAGTACCTAATTTATAAATGGAATCTAGTCTAGAAATTAACTCAATATTTTTTTGCCATTTGCCAACTAATAAATTGAAAATAAATTTCTCCAAAGGTTGTCTGATATAAAAAAATTTATTTTGCATATAGCTTATCCCTTTTGCATGTAGGTACATTATTAAATCATCTTTGTTACCTTTTATTTTTGATAATTCCCAAACCTTTTTTATCCCTTTGAATTCTTTATGATCATCAATACTAAATTCAATATTAAAATCAATATAGTCTTTAATTCTTTTTTGATTTATTAGTTTGTATATATTTTTCCTTTTTTCTTCATCTGAACAGATAACAACGAAAAACAATTTTATATTTGAAGAGTAAAATATTTTCGATTTTATGAAATTATCTAATTGATTGCTCATTAACTTTAAGAAGCAATTGCTTATATCTGAATTTATGAAGTAAACAATTTTAATAGACTTTTTTTTTATTTTTGCATTTAAATTTAAATTGAATGGAATGCCACCTAAAATTGTTATTGGCATCCAGTTTTTAATATGGTTATTCGAAATTTTCCAATAAAATAACTTTGATGGATTAATATCTCTTTTTATCAATTTAGTTATAGAAAAATTACTTTTAATCTTAAGAATCTTTTCACTTGAAATATATGATCTAATTTGCTTAGAGATATTTATAATTTCATCCTGAATTATTATTTCGAATATCCAAGTATCCAGAAATGTACTATCTAATTTTGATTTTGAAATCTTCACATCAACTAAGAAAAAATTAAAATGGTTTCAACCAAAGTATCTTGGTAGAAATAAGGAAAGAATTCTTTTAATTATGATTTTTAAATTCTTTGGGAAAATCTTTAATATATTATTAATTGGAACGTCTTTATGCTTTATAAGCACAGTAAATTCTTTTTTGTAATATTCGGATGTTTTTTTTGCATATTTTAAGCATTCATCATAATTAATCAAATTTGAATTCTTATCTTGCCATAACCATCCCTCATATATATTACAAGGTGAGGCCCAGCGTTTATATTTATTATTTGGTCTTGCCCAATACATCGGAGCAATTATTCTTTTATTGATTCCTGTTCTGCAGGGAAAATATGAGAAACTAGAATTTGAGAGAATTAAATTTGATGCATTATATAAAGAGGCATAGCACTTTCCAATATCACCATGAATAATTTCTAAATCCGGGAAAAGCTCATTACTATATCTATAATCATCTGTCACAATTATGAACTTTTCAATTCCAAATTTATCCTTATAATTTTTTATTGCATTAATCCAATAACTATATGGTAGGTTAAATCTTCTGTGTTTTTTGTATTCTCCACCTCTTATATTTAATATACAAGTTTTAATATCTATTTTATTTTCAGCTTTTATTTTATTTTTTAATTTTATATACCTTTTTAATTTCTTTAAATCACCAAAAAAATAATTTTCTGATTGAAATAAACCCTCTAGAAGTGTATCTTTTTTTATCTCTAATACTCTTTCATCAAAGTCTGTTGAAAAATATCTCAAATCCCTATCATAAAATATTCTCTCGTTGAACACTTCAATCTCTTTAGAGACTTTATAATCATTAATTGAATTATCATAATTATTAGTTTTATCTAAAATTAGAAAATCTTTTCCTTTGAATTTTTTAAAATCATAAATATTTAGTTCAACATTCAATTTTTCGGAAATGCTTTTTGCCACTGCATATGTCCAAAGTTGATTCCCTAATCCTTGGCCATCTTTAAAATTTATATAAAGCATGAGTTAATTATATTTATTGAAAAATCTCAAAATAGGTTTTTTTCATTGTAAATCTTCCCATTTGAGACTTTTAAAATCCTATCGTAATCAGACAAAGTTGATAATCTATGAGCAATTGCAATAATAGTTAAATTAGGGTCAAAATTTTTTATTGAAGTTATTACCTCTTTTTCGGTTTCATTATCAAGTGCACTTGTAGCCTCATCAAGTATTAAGATTTTTTTATTTTTATAAAGTGCTCTCGCTAAAGCAATTCGCTGCAATTGACCACCGCTAATTTTAATCCCTCTCTCTCCAACTGTTGAATAAAATCCTTTTTCAGTGCTTTTTATAAAATCGTATATTTTTGAAGCCCTGCAGGCCTCTATTACTTTTTCAAAATTAATATCTAGAACCTTTTCTCCAAATGCAATATTTTCCAATATAGTAACATTATTAAGAAAGATTGATTGAGGAACGTGAGAGATATTTTTTCTATAATTTACTAAAACTCCTTCATTAAGATCATCAGTAATATTTATCCCATTTATCTCTAAACTACCTTCAGTAGGTTTTAATAATCCCATTAATAAGTTAATAAGTGTTGACTTCCCAGAGCCTGTTTTGCCAATTATTCCAATACTTTCTCCAACCTTAATGGAAATACTTCCATTATTAATAACAAAACTTTTGCTACCTGGATATTTATATGAAACCCTTTTTAATTCTAAATTTCTAAAAATAAGCTCTTGATTTTTATGATCTTTTTTAGAGATCAAATCTTGAGGTGTATTATTTATTAGGTTTTCGATATCTTTAGATCTTTCATATCTGGTAACCATGGCAGAATATATTTGGAAAAGTCCATTCACATTAGGTAAAAGTTTTTGCAAACCTAATGCGATTGCTCCCAATAGCGGAATAGGGTCAGTATCATAATTTGTTTTAAGAAAAAAAGATATTGAACCTACTATAAGGATAAATGATCCTTCAATAACAAATTTTGGTTTTGTTACAGCTGAATTAATATTTGCTTTAGCAAAAAGATATTTTATATTGTAGAAAGAATATTTTTTTTGAAAAACAGCTTGGTTATTTTCTAAAATTATATTTTTTTTATAACCCCAACTTTCTTGAATTAAATCAGTTTGCTTTTTTATTGAAACTTTCAAGGTTCTTCCATTCTTTGAAAGTATACGACTTTTGAAAGCTGCAGTTGAGAAGTAAGTTAAGCCGCATACTATAAAAATAAAAAAAGTAATCTCTTTGTTAATTATAAATAAAGAAATAATTATCAATATGGTGGTGAAAAGTGATCTAATTGCATCTAAAAAACTATCTATATTTGCTAAGCAAGCACCAATAGATGAATAAAAATCATCAATAATTTTGCTGCTAGATGTATTTATTTGAAACTCATAGTTGCTAAAAATTATTTTCTCGAATGCAGTCTTGCTAATTTGATGACCCACTGAAGCTTTAACAAAATTACTAAAGTTTATAGAGAATAGTTTTAAAAAAGTATTAAATAAAATTACACACACAAATAATATAAATGCTGGAAGTAATAAGTCACTAGGCTGATTAATAAAATCTATTTTAGTTAGACTTTGAGCTTGATTTGTATTCCATATTTTTTCAGGATTACTTATAAGAGTTAAAAATGGAACTACAATCAAAACTGGTAGAGTATCTGAAACGCCCTCCAGCAAAGAAAAAATTATTAATAAAATAAATTTTAAAACATTACCTTTGCTTCCAAGTTTACAAATAACTAAAGTATGGTTAATTAAATATAATTTTTTATTAATTTTATAAAATATCCTATCTTTTAGAATCATTTAATAATTTTATTTATAAATGAATTATACCTACATAATGGTTATGCCAATTGAGAAAGTTCAGAAACATTAAATTTTCTAGAGTTAAATGGTTTAAAATGTAAATATAATGAATTGAATTTCTTGAAATTTTGAGATTCTTAATTAAATTTGAATCTTAAAAATATATTAGATTCTAATCTTATAATTTAAGGCAATGCGCTTACCTTGGCTAATATCAAGAAGAAAACTAATTTTAAACTGTTTTATTGAAGTATCTTTAATAGTGACAATAAATAAATTAATCTTTTCAGATTATTTTGTATTCGTTAAAGATATAAATAATTTTTCTATCACATTTTTACCTTTTTGGTTACTATTTAGCTACATTTTTGGTAGATATACATATAATTTCGATCTTTTAAAAAATAATCTATTAAATTTATTTTACAAACAATTTGTAAGATCTTTTGTTATTTCAATTTTATCTTTTATTTTTGTTTTTTGCATTTATTTGAATATTAACCTAAATAATTATAATCACTTTGATAAATTAATTTTTTCTTATTCTTTTATTATTTCTTTAATTTTAGTTGTTTTACAATTCCCAATAATATATAGATTTACCTTAAATGCTAATAAAAAGAATATATGGTTGTTTATTGGTAATAATGATTTAGAGGATTATTTAATCTCAGAATTGGAATGGGGCAGAAAAAAAATTAAAATTATTTCTAGAAGTATTTATAGTGATTTATCTAATATTGACTTTAATAAAATTGAAGGAGTTTTTTCAAATAAATTTGATCTTATGAGTGATGAATTTTTAGATATATTACTAAAGCTAAAAAGAAGAGGTATTAAAATATTAACTTTAGAAAGATGGTGTGAAAACTACCTTCAAAGATTCCCACCTGAAATAATTAGTAAAAAATTTTTTATAAGACGAAATTTCAAAATTTCTTACAGTTCTATAGAACTGAGAATTAAAAGAATTGGAGATTTCCTTTTGAGTATTTTTCTATTATTTTTTACTAGTCCAATATTAATAATCTCTGCAATCCTTGTATATTGCGAAGATCGCAAAAGCATAATTTATAAACAAGAAAGAGTTGGTATTAATCAAAGTAAATTTACTATTTATAAATTACGAACTATGAAATTAAATTCAGAATCAGGAATCCCAATATGGGCTAGTAAATTTGATAATAGAATTACAAATGTTGGAAGGATATTAAGAAAATATAGAATTGACGAATTACCTCAACTTATTT
>CESW01149032.1_pt1 | contig 16958 bp, 13 predicted proteins | sample 531171 | NCBI WGS metagenome assembly CESW01 (sample SAMEA2621859, study PRJEB7988) | marine metagenome | biome: marine biome (ENVO:00000447); feature: surface water layer (ENVO:00002042); material: "saline water (ENVO:00002010), including plankton (ENVO:xxxxxxxx)" | depth 5 m
ATTAAAACGTTGAAATTAATTTATTATTCACCTTTTCTTCTAATCTTTATACTCTTGAATTGTGATTTCAAGAGCTCAAGTGAAGAGTATATTTTAGCAAAGGTAAACAATGAAGTTTTATTACGATCTGATTTATTAAATAAAATACCTTCACAACAGTTTGATCTTGCAGATTCAACTCATATTCTGACTACCTATACTCAGCAGTGGGTTCAAGAGAGGATATTATTACAAGAGGCATATCGCTTACGTATTCATCACGATGAAGAGGTTTTAAGTCAAATAAACGAGCTCAAAGAAGCCCATATTTTACAAGTGTCAAAAGATTATATAACAAAAGAACTAAACCAGAATATAGAGGTTTCTTTAGCTGAAGCTAGGGATTATTATCAAGACAACAAGGATAACTTTTTGTTAGATGAGCGATTTATTCGGTTTCGCTTTTTTAAGAGTACACGCTTTAATAATGCATATAGTGCCCGACAAGAACTTTTAAGGGGGATTGATTGGGAGTATGTCGCCAATAAATATGCACTTCAACCTGAGTATGCCCTTGACCATTCCGAACGCTTTTGGCCAATTTCAAGAGCGGCTTATGACTCTCCTATGATGAATAGATACTTACAGAGAATAGGGTTGAGTGAAATTTCAGTGATCCAAAAAGTTGGGAATGAATATCATTTTGTTCAACTTTTAGAGGAAAAATCAAAAGGAGAACACCCAGATTTAGAGTGGCTGCTATCAGAAATCCAAGAATGGCTCTTATTAGAAAAAAAACGTACTAGTTTTAAAAGCTATCAACAGAATCTCTATCTTCAGGCAGAAGCAAATAATGAGATAGAAATAAATTTACCCAAATAAACCCATGTACGAATCCAAAAGCAACACTAAATGCTTTACCAAACGACTTATTTGGGTAGCTTTCGTTGTAACTCTTCTACACTTAGTTTATCCTGCAATTGCATGGGCTCAAGATATATCAAATACACAGCTAAGACCTATTGATCAAATTATAGCACAGGTAAATGATCGTGTGATATTGAAGTCAGATATTGATACCGATGTTCGAACCTATATATTACAAAATCGAAGCTACGGACAGAACATCCCTTTTAATGAAGCACTTTGGTATAGCTTTCTTGAAAACTCTATTGAAAACCTTGTTTTACTCCAAAAGGCTAAAATTGACTCTGTCACGATACCAGATGAACGTGTTAACAGGGCAATGGATCAACGCATTCAACAGCTTATAATGCAAACTGGATCAGAAAGTGCTTTAGAACGCGCTTTTGGAAAACCAGTTATACAACTTCGCGAAGAATTCAGAGAAGAATTCAGAGAACAAATGACCACCGAACAGGTTAGACAGACCTATTTATCCAGTATTTCTATAACCAGACCAGAGGTGGCTGAGTTTTTTGAAAGTATTCCTAAAGACAGCCTCCCTACCATACCTGAACAAGTAGCACTTTCTCAAATTGTTATAATACCACCTGCAAAAAATGATGCCAAAGAAGCGGCCTATTTCTTTGCAGTAAGCTTACGAGATTCTATATTAAAACATGGTATTCCGCTCGAAGATTTGGCTAGACGCCACAGTGATGGTCCGTCCGGTTCAAGAGGAGGATTGCTGCCTTTAATGGGACTTAACGAGTTGGTGTCTGAATATTCGGCCGCTGCCTCTGCATTAACCTCTGGACAAATATCCGAAGTGGTTGAAACAGAATATGGCTATCATGTGATAGAATTAATTAGGCGGATTGGAGATCAAATTGAGACTCGCCATATACTAATTTCTGTTAATGCAGAAGAGCTTGATGATGAGGTTGCTATTGAACGGTTAGTAAGTATTAGAGATAGTTTAATAGAAATACCTAACCTGGAATTTTCAATCTTAGCTCGAACAAGAAGTCATGATCCTATCACAAAAGTAACTGGTGGTAAGGTTCTAGACCCTGAAACAGGAGAACGGTATATCCCTTTAAGTAGATTAGATGCAAACCTCTATCGTACCGTATTATTATTGGAAAATGTAAAAGATATATCGGAACCGAGGCCTTTTACATTAAATTCACCCAAAGGTAGTCGTGCCTATAGAATAATTCGTTTAGATCAGCGTATTGAAGAGCATGTAGCAAATATGGATCAAGATTTTGAACGACTCCGAAACATAGCTCTTCAACAAAAACAATTACAAAAATACACGCAATGGGTAGATGAACTTCGTGATGAGGTATATATAGAATATCGTATTGTAGTACCCAATTCTCCTGTAACTCCTCAATTTTAACAATCATGATTACTCAGATATGACTCAAAAAGTCGATTCAGTAGAAAAAGCGCAAAACTTTTCTCAACAATTTGGTGCTCTAAAAACTGAGATCCAAAAAGTGATTGTCGGGCAGGAGGATATAATAGATTTATTGCTCTTAAGCCTTTTTTCAAAGGGACACTGTCTATTAGTTGGAGTTCCTGGATTGGCCAAAACACTGCTTATTAAAACACTCTCAGAAGCCTTGGATTTGAATTTTAACCGCATTCAATTTACCCCAGATTTAATGCCAGGAGATGTAACTGGAACAGAGGTCATAGAAGAAAACAAAGAAGCACGAACAAAAAGCTTTAGATTTATAAAAGGTCCTATTTTTTCCAATATTTTATTAGCTGACGAAATTAACCGAACACCTCCAAAAACACAATCTGCTCTACTTGAAGGTATGCAAGAGTATCATGTAACTGCTTCAGGCAAAAGTTATGAACTAGACCAACCCTTCTTTGTTCTAGCTACACAGAATCCTATTGAACAAGAAGGCACCTATCCACTACCCGAAGCACAATTAGACCGGTTTATGTTTCAGTTATGGGTAGACTATCCAACTTTTGATCAGGAGAAACAAATTATCATCCAAACCACAAGCTCATCCTCTGTTACTGCTGATGCTCAAATGAATAAAGATGATATATTGCAGTATCAGGAATTAATTCGCGAAGTACCCATACCTTCCTCTGTACTAGATTACACAGTTTCTTTGGTTAATAATACTCGCCCCGATGCTGACTATAATAAATCTAAGAATCATAGTATTGCAAATGAATATTTGAGTTGGGGTGCAGGGCCTAGGGCTTCTCAAAATTTAATTACAGCGGCCAAATCTAAAGCTATGTCTGAAGGACGATTCAACATTACCGAGGAGGACATTAAATTTCTTGCTGTCCCTGTTCTTCGGCATAGAATTATACCTAATTACGCTGCAGAAGCGCAGGGCTTAAGCTCAGTAGATATTATAGATAAAATTTTGAGTATACTATAATAAAGTATTCATGGAATTTGTTGGCTTTCAACATAGTTTTCCAGTCTATTTAATATTGCTTATTTGGCTAGGTTGTATTGCATTAATCTGGCGCAGTTACTCCAAAAACAAAAAATTAGGTACCAATGAAAAACTAGGATTAAGCTTGCTGCGATGCATGAGCATTACCATTCTATTTCTACTTTTATTGAATCCCATTTTCTTTAGTAGTGATATAAAAAAGTCACCACAAAATATAATGATTCTCCTTGATAGTTCGGAAAGTATGAATCTTACTAAAGGGGAATATAAGGGTGCTTCAACCTATAGAAATGTGCTGAATAAACTGCAACAACTAGAGGCTCAGCTTAATGTTGAGTGGTATCAATTTGGTAATTTTATGCGCCCCTCCTCTAAGATTGATAGTCTAGATCTCACCGACTCAGACACTCGATTAATCCAAGCAATACAGCAGGTGCAAACGTTGAAAGAGGATTTTCAAGGAGTGCTATTAGTCACTGATGGAATACACAATTCGACTATAGATGCGAGTATAGAAGCGGAATTAACAGGGCTACCATTTTATGTGGTTGCAATGGGTGATACAAATGGTGTTCAAGATGTATCCATTATAGAAGTACAACGCAATAACCTTGGCTATTTGAATACTACGCATGAATTCTTGGTTAGCGTTCAGGCAGATGGCTATGCTAATAAGAGGGTAATATTATCTATACGTGATGTGATGGGGAACATACTAGATACTGCGATATTATTCATTTCATCCAATGAGGAAAGTATAGTCCACCCTTTCCGGGTTTTTTTGAAAGAAACTGGCTTACAATCGTTCCATTTTACTATTGAAGCACTTGAAAATGAGTGGTCCCTTATGAATAATGAAATGCGTTTGTCGGTACAGGTGGTTGACGATCAGATCGATGTGGTGCACATTGCAAACCAGGTGCATCCCGATATCCGAATGGTACGAGATATCATGGCTACTAATCCTCAAATACGCTTACATACCTTAACCCTGCAGCGAAATGGTGAATTTTTAGAGTCGGATTTGGACTCAGAAATAGAAGCAGATGTGCTTATTATTCATGGAGAACCCTGGGTAGATGTTCTTGATCTAAAAGAAAAGGTCGGATTTGATCTCTTATCCAAACCATTGGTTTACCTACATATTCCAAGTCCTGTAAATAGAAGACTATTGAACAGCTCAGCTTGGGAACCAATGCATACTTGGTTTAGTAATTCAGTGGGTCGTTTTCAATTAAATAACGAGGCTTTTGAGGATGAGTCTGCATCAATTGCTAGTCCTGGGATGTCAAATGAACATTCGTTACTGACTGATGTACCAAAGCTTACAGGCATAACCCCTAGCCTATCTGGCATATTGACTAGTCCGTTTCCAATGCATGATGCCGTACTCAATGCTCGCTATGTTGCAGATCAAGAGAATTATCCAATTATTCAAGTAAAACAATATAACTCGAACCGAATGGTACTCGTTTCTCACTGGAATTGGTATCTATTCTATCAAAGCTCGCGGGTTCTTCAACGAGATTATGTTGATCAGTTGTTTTCAAACATAATCTACTGGCTTAACAGTAATCCCAACCAGGATAATGTTCAAGTAAATACCACAAGAACAACCTACTCTGTAAATGAATCTGTAGCATTTAATGCAACCTTACTCAACGATAGTGGGCAGCCTGAGAATGATGCTTCTGTTGAAATACTTATTTACCGAGATGCCACTCTAAAAAATTCCGAATACCAGGTTGATAGAATGGACAATCAGTTACCGGCAACTATCGAGGCTGAAAAATCGAATAATCAATCCGAATTACGCTTTAATATGCAGTTAACGCCCTCCGGATCAGGAGAATATACAGGAACTATAGAAATCGATGAAGAAGGGATTTTTTCTTACAGTGCCATTATTCGTAAGAACGGTATTGAAATGCATAGGAGCTCCGCTCAATTTATTATTCAACAATCAAATGATGAATTTATAGTCACAAGACGTGATAATGCACTTTTAGGTCGTATTACTTCTGAAACTGGAGGCGTTGTTGTGGAGTTTAATGAACTAGAAAAGCTTGAATCTGGTATGCGAATGAATGGATTATTTGAAAACGTTGATATTTTGATTGAAAAATACTTCTACCCTATTCGACAGGTATTTTGGTTCATTATCGTTCTGATTTTACTCGGAATAGAATGGTTTGCCAGGAAATGGTACGGTTTGCTGTAATCAGCAGCTATCTTTAGAGGTACTATTCCATAAATTAACTATGCATTGACTGACAAAACATCGACTAGTGAATCTATTGCCTGAATGTTCATCGAGCAGTAAATGTATCAACCGCTACAAAAAGTTAGAACGAAAAGAATAGCTAGTACTGAATGATGTAATGAATAGGGATACCTTCAAGAAGCTGATTTTTTCCTGATAAAAAACTTAATTCAATAATAAAAGAATAACCAATAACTTTACCACCAAGCTCTAATACCAAATCCGTTGCGGCTTTTGCAGTGCCACCTGTAGCAAGCAAGTCATCGTGAATGACTACATTTTCTCCAGGTTTTATGGCATCGATATGCATTTCAAGAACATCCTGACCATATTCTAGCCCATATTCTTTTTGTGTGGTTTTATAAGGCAATTTACCTTTCTTTCTTGCGGGCACAAAGCCTGCTCTGAGATCCTTTGCTAAGCTTGGACCAAACAAAAAACCTCTCGATTCAAGACCCACAATTTTATCAACGGATAAGGTCTTAAACGGTTCGAGTAAGGCCGAGAGTGTTAATTCATTTGCTTTAGAATCTAATAATAATGGGGTAATGTCTTTAAATTGTATTCCTTCTTCTGGAAAGTCAAGGATGGTTCGAATATGTGAACGTATGTAATCTGTATCCATAGGTAACAAAAACTCTTTAGCAATTTATAAAAGAAAAGTATATTAAAATTATGAACAACAATGAACCTATTTGGCTGCAACATCAATTTTTCATGGCTAAAGCTATAGAATTAGCTGAGCAGGCATATAAAGTGGATGAAGTGCCCGTTGGAGCGGTTGTGGTGAAAGAGAACAAAGTCATTGGTAAGGGTTATAACCAAACAGAATTGCTCGGCGATGCTACTGCTCATGCTGAGATGATTGCATTATCTGCCGCCTATGAGACCAGTGGCTCTAAATATCTTCATGGGGCTACATTATATGTTAGCCTAGAGCCTTGTGTTATGTGTGCGGGTGCACTGATTTGGTCAAAAATCGACAGGCTTGTTTTTGGGGCGTCTGATTCAAAATCAGGTGCCTGCGGTAGCCTTTTTAACATCCATAATAACCCATTACTCAATCATCGATTTGAGGTCATTCAAGGTATTTTGGAGGCGGATGCGGAAAACCTATTGAAAAGATTCTTTGCTAAAAAAAGAATTAAAGGTTGATCGATAGCTTGCATAATGTTTTGGTTTAAAAAGATTTTATTATTTTACTGAATAAAGTTTTTTTAGGCGAATCCATCGACGAAAAATCTTACGCCTACCCAATGGGGTAGTTAGTGGAAGGATCCAATTAAAGAGAAAATAAAGCGAAAAGCCGAGTCCTAATATTAATTGAGGTATATACCCATAATAACTTTCATAGTAGTTCATCATTTCCTGTCCTAGTAAATAGGCTAAGATTCCCAAAATAGGAGCCCATACAAGAGTGCTGGCAATAAAGTGAAGCATAAAGGAAAAGAAGGGATATCGGCAAAGCCCAGCACTAAAATATGCTGGGAAACGACTTCCAGGTATGAATCGACTTAGCCAGAGTACTCCCACAGCATTTTTACTGAACCATCCAGCGAAATAATCTAAGTCCTTTTCGGTAATCATCCATTTCAATGGCATCTTTTCCAACCAATCTCGTTTAAATATTCGGCCCAACAAATAAATAAATACGTCGAATATAATAACGCCAAGCGCTGAGGCCAATATGGCATTACTCAAATGTAGTACCCCTCTGGAAGCTAGTACACCTGCTGAAATACAAGCTAAATCTTCTGAAAACAAAGAAATTAATGATATAATGAGCATTAACAGTATTAAATAAACTCCTGAAACTCGAACATAATTCTTAAGACTAAATTCCTCTTGAACAGTAGAATCCCAAGTTAGTTTAGGTGATTCTTGGGTATCAATTTTGTCTAAGGAAGCCAACTCAGTAGGTAATACTTCTGCTAATGTTTGTTTATCCTTAACATGCATGATATCTTTTGATATTAAGGAATAGGTTTGCACAAAGCTGTCTAAGAGTGGAATCTGTTGTTTTTCATTCATCACCCAGCGATTTTCATCATCAATGCGGGTTCGTATAACCTTTGAAATTTTGGATAATTCAAAGCTGTGTTTCATAGCCTGTGATAACTGATAACCCGAAACTAGCCGAATCTTCTCTGCTTTCTCCTTCCAATGCTTCAGTTTATCAAAATGAGGAATGATATGATACATAATACGCAGTGTAAGTCCATAGGTTTGAATAAATAGATTGTTTAAATAATACCCACCTAATAAATATGAATCGGGTAATGGTGAGGGATTCAGTAAAACTAATTGAAGGTTTGGTGTATTTATCTCGCTTCCTATTTCCAAGGCTAAATGTGTCCATTCCTTATAGGCTACAAATAGTAATAGTGATGAACTATTTTCAATTCGTGTAAGAAGGGACTCTCTACGAATCTTTTCCTTTTCATTATTACCCAATACGGGATACATGACATAATTGGCCTCAGCAACCAGTGAATCCGACGCAAAATACTGTTTTAATCTAGAGTTGATTTGATCTGGCAGACCAAAAGACACAATTAACCTATTTGTTGTAAGTAATGAGTCAATAATTTCTTCTTGATTATTTTCCAAAGTAGTGTGTTCAAGAAATGAACTATTAGATTGTATGGCTGTGCGTTCATCTTGCTTCTGCAAAAGACTCTGAGAATTTGATATAAGTACTAGGCTTACAAAAACAAAAAGTAGACTTTTGAGAAAATAATATTTTTTAATGGGCATCTTTTTTTAGATTCTCATATTCAACTTTTGACCATTGAAAAATGGATTCTGTTAATTTTTTTCTTGACTTGTCACGCCATATTTTGGTTGAGAATGATAATTTAGCAATATATCCTTTTCCGGTAAGTAAGGATAAAAAATGATGTACAAAAGTAGTTTCGTCCCACCATGGGATATATGAAGATCCAAGCAGCGATTTCCCCCCCTCCAGCTTGTCCTCATAATGCAATAACACAGAATGAACAGGGAACTGCTGAGAAGCAGGTATTTCCAATAAGGGTGAGTTATAAGGTTTTAGTTCACTCCCAAGGGAGGTTGTCCCTTCTGGAAAAACAATAATACCACGTGGACTGTGTAATTCTTTGGATATCATTTGATTTACCCTTGATACATCCATTCTTTTAGATCTGTTGATAAATATGATCCCAGTGAGTTTCATTGCATACCCCATTACTGGCCAAGATTTTAAGTCATGTTTAGCAATGAAGGTTGCTCTAAGTGTCGCAAATAATACCCAGATATCCACATAACTAAGGTGATTCGAGGCCAGATAAAATGGAGGCTGAGGTAATGGACCCTGTATATCTATTCTACCGCCAGTAAATACTAACATTAATTTACCCCAACTTTGAGTTATGTAACCAACTAGTAGTGCATAGTAATTTGAAATCCATTTAAGAGGATAGCATAGAGCAATAAAAAAAATATGCACTAAAGTTATTAAACAAATGAATGGTAGTCGTAAAAGTAGTCGTATCCAACCTGTTAAAGTTATCGTCACATGTAATAGTGTAGTTGCAAGATTTAGTAAAATTCTAATCCAAAATAGACAAGCATTCTTTAGCTAACAAGTCACTATTTAACATTAGGGTTGGGTAAAAAAATATTAGAAACACTATATTATGATATAACAATTCTATTGTCATAGCTCTTAACACAGATATCATAGACATTGGGGTCAAAATCTCTCAATAATTTTACTTTGGTATGCTATATCACAAAACTTATTTTATTTGCGATAAAAAAGATTGGGTAGTTTTTATCCATGGAGCTGGTGGTAGTTCTTCCATATGGTTCCAACAAATAAAAGCATTTCGTACCAACTTCAATCTATTATTAGTAGATCTTCGAGGGCATGGTAAATCAAAAGGGTTTTTTGAGCAGTATTACAATAATGAGTATACCTTTGAGAACATTAGCCTTGACGTATTAAAAGTTTTGGATCATCTAGGAATTGAAAAAGCTCATTTTATAGGTGTTTCCCTTGGAACTATAATAATACGACAAATTGCTGAAATTGCCCCTGAGCGAATACATTCAGGAGTTTTGTGTGGAGCAATAACTCGTCTAGATATACGATCTAGAGTCCTTGTACAACTTACAAATTGGTTCAAGAAGCTCATTCCGTATATGTGGCTTTATAGATTATTTGCCTGGATTATAATGCCTAGATCAAGGCATAAAAAAGCTCGAAACCTATTTATTAAAGAAGCCAAAAAACTGTATCAGATGGAATTTATTCGATGGTTTGGGCTTACTAAACGATTAAATCTACTATTAAGATTTTTTAAAGAAAAAGATACCTCCATTCCCTTTTTATACATTATGGGCGATCAAGATCATATGTTTCTATCTGCCGCTAGATCTATTGTTCAATTACATAAACACTCATCCCTGCAAATTGTTAATAATTGTGGTCATGTGTGTAATGTTGAACAACCAAATACTTTTAACCGAATGGCAATTAGCTATTTACAAAATATCTAAATCATAGTTTTTAGGTTAGGTTTTTTATTTATTCTTACATTCGCACTACTCACTAAAAATTAGAAACTATGATTGTACTCAAATTTGGCGGTACTTCAGTCGGTAGTGCTGAAAGTTTATCTTTTGTAAAAGATATAGTCCATAAGAATTATTTACAGAAAAAGAGACAGGTGGTAGTGGTTTCTGCTCTCGGTGGCATTACCAATACCTTAGCGGATATTAGTCATTTAGCAGCTGCTGGCAATGAAAATTATACGGAATTATTTATTGAAATTGAAGAGAGGCATCTACAACTCTGTAATGAGATTATTCCCTTAGTTACTCGAAGTACTGCACTTACACAGACCAAAGTTCTGTTAAATGACTTAGAGGATATCCTTAGAGGCCTATTCTTAGTTGGTGAGTTATCCCCAAGATCGTCTGATTTAGTATTGAGTTTCGGAGAACGTTTATCCTCTACCATATTAGCCTCTTTTTTATCTCAATTCATACCTAAAACTGTACTATGTGATGCTCGTGATTATATAAAAACAGACGCACAATTTGGCAATGCAATTGTGGATACACGGTTGACTTATGAACTGCTAGTAAAGGAAATTGACTATTCAAATGATCTATATCTTTTTCCAGGCTTTGTGGCTTCATCTAACACAACAAATCAGATTACCACCTTGGGTAGAGGTGGCTCTGATTATACGGCCGCTTTAATTGCTGCTGCCATTAATGCCGAGGAATTAGAAATTTGGACAGATGTTTGCGGTATGATGACTGCTAATCCAAAAATAGTAAGTAGAGCAAGAACTATTGATAGTTTATCCTACGAAGAAGCAATGGAGCTGTCCCATTTTGGGGCTAAAGTAATTTATCCTCCTACTTTTCAGCCTGTATTGGATGCGGAAATTCCTGTTATGATCAAAAATACCTTTTTAGCCAAGGGTAACGGCACCCGCATAACGGTTGATGGCAGCGAGGTGGAGAATCCTGTAAGGGGTATTTCTAGTATAGAGGAAGTAGCCTTATGCACCCTCTCAGGTTCAGGTATGATAGCTGTTCCAAATTTTTCATATCGACTGTTTTCTGCTCTTAGTAAAGCTTCGATCAATGTTATAATGATTACCCAAGCGTCTTCGGAGCATACCATCACCGTGGGTGTGTCTAAATTTGAAGCGGAAATGGCTACTGATGTAATTGAATCTGAATTTTTGAATGAGATTAATCAACGTAAAGTCAATAGACTCAGGGTGGAAAAAGAACTTTCCATTATAGCATTGGTTGGTAGTCGTATGAGAGAACAAGTAGGAATAAGCTCCACTTTATTTGATGCACTTTCTCATAATGGAATTAATGTAAAAGCTATTGCTCAGGGATCTACAGAGCTAAATATATCTGTGGTTATTGATCGTAAGAATCTTAAAAAAGCATTAAATACACTCCATGAGAGTTTCTTTTTGTCGGATACAAAAAAATATAATGTATTTTTAGTTGGTATAGGTAATGTCGGTAAAGCATTATTAGACCAAATAAAACAGCAAAAAGATTTTTTATCCAAGGAATTAAAAATTGATATCCGCCTTTGTGGATTAGCGAATTCGCGCACCATGCTGTTTGATTCAAATGGTATAGAAATGCCAGAAAGTCATGAATTATTAGTTGAGCATGGGATCCCTATGTCAATGGACTCATTTTACGCCGAAATGGTTGAAATGAATTTACGCAATAGCATTTTCATCGATTGCACAGCATCCAATGATGTGCCCTCCTATTATAAATCTATTCTACGGCAGAGTATTTCTATTGTAACTCCTAATAAGGTAGCATGTTCCTCCAACTTTGAACATTATTTGGATTTAAAAAGAACAGCTACTAAATACCATGCTCGATTTTTATTTGAAACTAATGTTGGAGCGGGCCTGCCGATTATTTCAACGGCAAGTGATTTGCTTAAGAGTGGTGATAAAGTTAATAAAATTGAGGCTGTATTAAGTGGAACCCTAAATTTTTTGTTTAACCATTATGACACTACAATACCCTTCCAAGAGGTCGTTAAGAGGGCTAAAGATGAAGGATATACCGAGCCTGATCCCAAAATAGATTTAAGTGGAATTGACGTTCAACGAAAAATTCTAATACTAGCCAGAGAAAGTGGACATAAGTTAGAATTAGATGAAATTATAAATCGATCGTTCTTACCTTCTGAATGTTTAGAAGCTCAAACATTAGATGAATTATATCAAATCTTAATTGAGTACGAAGATCATTTCTTGCAGTTATATAGAGAGGCAATTGATCAAAGCAAAAAACTCAAATATACAGCTTCATTTGACAAGGAATCAGGGCATACTGAAATTGGTTTAAAAGCATTTTCTGTAGAACATCCCTTTTTTAATCTAAAAGGAAAGGATAATATGGTCTTATTTTATACAGAAAGATATTATGATCATCCGCTTATAGTCCAAGGTGCGGGCGCTGGATCGGCAGTGACTGCATCAGGTATTTTTGCAGATCTATTACGTATTGCTGACGCTTAAATTAATAAGGAATACATATGAAGAAATGTACAGTATTTGCCCCAGCCACCGTCGCTAATGTAGGAAGCGGCTTCGATGTGCTTGGTTTTGCATTATGTGATGTTGGGGATACTGTACATGTTAAAAAAAGCTCGACTCCTGGACTTGTTATTGAATCAATTATTGGAGCTAATAATATTCCATCTGATCCAGTAAAAAATGTGTGCACTGTTGCGGCTCAGGCATTATTGGATTGCCTGGAAGAAAAACAAGAAAATGGATATTCTTTCATTATTACCAAAGAAGTGGCTGCCGGTAGTGGTCTTGGCTCTAGTGCGTCCTCCTCAGCTGCGGCAGTAGTAGCGTTAAATGAATTATTAGGTTCCCCTTTTTCTCGCCATGATCTCATTCCTTTTGCGATGAAAGGTGAAGCATTAGCCTCTGGAGCAGAACATGCGGATAATGTCGCACCCTCTATATTGGGAGGCTTTACATTAATCCAAAGTTATGAACCCTTACGGGTTGTGAATTTGCATTATCCAGAAGAATTAGTTGTAACTGTTGTACACCCACATGTAGAGGTAAAAACAGTGGATTCAAAACGTATCTTAAAACAGAATATATCACTAAAGACAGCAATAACCCAATGGGCTAATGTAGGAGGATTAGTAGCAGGCTTAGCCCAAGAAAATTTTGAACTTATTGGTCATTCACTACATGATGTAGTCGCTGAGCCTACTCGATCTATGCTAATTCCAATGTATGAACAAGTAAAAATTATATCCAGAGAAATGGGTGGACTTGGGTGTAGTATTTCTGGATCTGGACCATCTATCTTTGTTTTAACCGATTCTATGGAGAAAGCGAAAAACATAGCAGATTCACTTGAATCTCTATATATGAATAATTTTATAAGTTGCGATGTATATCTATCCAAAATAAATAAAATGGGTTGTCAGGTAATCCAATAATTATTTAAAGAATATGAACTATCTAAGTACGGATAATCCATCACTCATTGCGAATTTTGAAGAAGCTGTATTCAAAGGTTTACCAGATTCTAAAGGCCTCTTTATGCCTGTGCAGATACCCATACTTTCGTCATCATTTTTCAATAAACTATCGAAGCTTAGTTTAGCAGAAATTGGGTTTCAAGTACTTAGTCCATATGTGGGCTCGGAAATAAATGAACCAACCTTCAAGGATATTGTCGCTGAAACACTTTCCTTCTCAATCCCCCTTAAGAAAATACATGATCAGATATATAGTTTAGAATTATACCATGGCCCAACTTTAGCTTTCAAAGATGTTGGAGCTCGTTTTTTAGCCCGAATCATAGGTCATTTTGCAACCTTAAATGAACGCAAAATTACTGTTTTGGTAGCCACTTCAGGAGATACAGGTAGTGCTGTGGCTCATGGATTTTATGAAGTACCCAATGTAGATGTACTTATTCTTTATCCTAAGGGAAAAGTAAGTGAGTTTCAACGTAAACAAATGACTACATTAGGAAAAAATATTCAGGCAATCGAAATTGATGGGGTTTTTGATGACTGCCAAGACTTGGTTAAAAAGTCATTTTTAGACAGAAAATTACAAGATGAATACAATTTAACATCTGCCAATTCAATTAATGTAGCCCGCTTTTTACCGCAGATGATATATTATTTTTGGGCAATAGCACAACTAAAAAAAGATTATGCCCCTACACCCAATTTAGAGGTGAATGTTTCAGTACCAAGTGGGAATTACGGTAACCTGACAGCCGGACTGATAGCTAAAAGAATGGGATTGCGAATTAATCACTTTATAGCCGCTTCTAATGCAAACAACAGTTTTTCAAAATATTTAGAAACTGGTAGTTATAAGCCTCAACCAAGTATATCCACCTTATCTAATGCTATGGATGTTGGTAATCCTAGTAACGTCCGCAGGATTGATGCACTTTACGATTTTGATTCAAGAAAGATGTCCTATGATATTACTGGCGCAAGCTTTTCAGATCAAGACTGCTTACAGACTATTGACCAAGTCTATGAACAATATAATTATATGCTTGACCCTCATGGTGCAATTGGTTACAAAGCATTATCAATGGCGCCCAAGAAGGGAATAAACATAATATTAGAGACAGCTCATCCAATCAAATTTAAAGAGGTAGTCGAAGCAGTTATACCAGATCAAGTTCTAATGCCTAATCATATTCAAGTGAATGCCAGGGACGAGAATATTATGAGTCTCAGTAACGAATATTCTAATTTTAAAGAATATTTGATATCGAGCAGATAAAGTGTCAATTTGCTTTATTCGTTAAATACATTGCTATACTTATGAAAAAAATATTTTGGCACTTTTTTCTTATTTCTTCCCTTACTGTTGTAAATAATCTCTTTGCACAAAACCTTGATCGATTTCAGAACGAAGTAGATATTATTGTAAAGCGATATGCTGACTATAGTCTTAGTGATCGGACTGATTCACACTTAGCAACTAGTCAGAGAGAAAAGCCATTAGCTGTTTTTACAGGAAGTTCTAGCATTAGGTTTTGGACAAGTTTATCGTATGACTTTCCAGAGTTCACCATTTTAAACACAGGCTTTGGAGGATCAACTTATGCCGAACTTTTTCACTATCGAGATCTGTTAATTGGACAATATATCCCAGACATTGTAGTCATTTATGAGGGTGATAATGATGTTACTGGAACTATTAACATGGACGAAATCTTTGCTACAGCAAGTGAGCTATATACTTATTTAACACAAGAACTACCTGAGGCTAGAATCATTATTTTAGCAGCTAAACCCAGTCCTTTACGCTGGAACTTAAAACCATCCTATGATAAACTTAATTCATATTTTTCTAATTATGCGCATGAACATGAACAGTTTACCTTTATAGATATATGGAAACCAATGTTAGGTGATAATGATAAACCAATGTCTAGCATATATTTACAAGATAGTCTTCATATGAATAAAGCCGGTTATCAGATTTGGAAACAAACTATTGGACCTTATTTATACGAACCTAAATGATGTCATGAAGCTATACTTATATCTTATTTTATTATGTATTAGTTTTTTTGTGAACTGTAAAGAATTTGTATCAACAGAAGAACTTAATCGATCATCTTACATCAGTTCACTGGATAATTCCGAACGAATGTATTATGTCTATTTGCCTGAAGGATATCATAGTCATAAAACAAAAAAATGGCCTGCTATTCTCTTTTTACATGGAGATGGAGAACGTGGAGATGGACTTGATGAATTAGCCTATACCCGTATACATGGACCCTTATTTGAAGCTTGGGTAATGAAAAAAAACCTACCATTTGTACTCATTGTACCACAATTACCAATGTTTGGCAGAGATACACTAGGTATTACTTATTTGGAGAACAGATCAATTTCTAGCGTACCAAAGAGATTGGATGATGGAGTGCCTAAACGTGCCCCTTATTTTGATGGGCATCCAATTCAAAGTTCACCCATGGTGGAAGTATTTCCAGATCAATTACCATTATTTGATGATGGATGGAATCGTATTGAGGAAGATTTATTAGTAATACTTGAAAAAACTCAAAATGAATTTCGGGTAGATTCAAATAAAATTTATTTAACAGGACTTAGTTATGGAGGTTTTGGGACTTGGTATTTAGGAAGTAAATACCCTGAAAAATTTGCTGCAATCGCCCCTGTTGTAGCTTGGGGCCATCCCTTAATTATTCCACCGATTGCTCAACATAATCTGCCAATTTGGGTAATTGCTGGCGGTAAAGACCTTACCGTTGAAAAGAAATTCTTTTACAAAGGTATGGCGATGCTTGAGTCATTGGGCCACACAAAAGTGCAATTTACTATACATGAAGATCTTGGACATGATGCTTGGAAACGAGTCTATTCCGGGGCTGAGTTATATAAATGGTTCCTCTCTCATAGCCTCAAGGCGGCTGATGAATAATCTAAACCCAATCCGATATATTGTAACTCTTCCGGGTTATCAGGCATTTCTAACAGAACTTTATCAGACCAATGAAGTAGCCTTAGATTTAGAATTTGATCGTAATCGTTATGGTTATGGTTTTCAACTATGCTTGATACAATGTAAGGTGCATTCCACCTGTTATATTATTGATCCTCTTCTCCTAGATATCTCCTTTGAGGAATTTTTTGCATATCTAGAGGATTCTAAGCGTACAGTTGTATGTTTTTCTTTTAGTGAAGATTTTCGTCTTTTGCGATCATTGGGCTGTGATGTTACTACCGTTAGAGATTTAGATATAGGCTTGAGCTTGATCAATACAGCTAAACAATCTCTAGTTAAGCA
>CESW01001035.1_pt1 | contig 16872 bp, 11 predicted proteins | sample 531171 | NCBI WGS metagenome assembly CESW01 (sample SAMEA2621859, study PRJEB7988) | marine metagenome | biome: marine biome (ENVO:00000447); feature: surface water layer (ENVO:00002042); material: "saline water (ENVO:00002010), including plankton (ENVO:xxxxxxxx)" | depth 5 m
CGTATCGTCAAATGCTTCTGTGGGATACTCTTTGCCATCAATATTAATTACGTTTTGCATTGTTAACTGCTCCAAGGTTGTCCACTGCCTGACTTAGGTGTTTTGCTTTCTGTGATTTGACTAGCAACGGATGCTTCAATTCTGGTTACTTCATCGGAACCCAGCAAAGCTTTTGCCCAAGTAATACAGTTTGCTTCTGTCACTTTTGCGTATTCGATGAATGAGCCAGATGGGTCTGGGCATCCAACGCTACCATACATATGACCAGTGTGCGTAACATCACCTACTTTTTCTGCATCACCACAAGTCCAGTGTAATTGATGTATTTGATTTGTACCTTTTGTACCAGTTACGGTGTAATCAGTGTTTACTATTTTCCATGCTACTGCCATTCTATTCTCCTTTTAATGTTTTAACTTCGGCTTCTAACGTTTCGATGCGTGTCATAGCTTCTTGTAGTGCTTTGACTGCTTTCATATAAAGTACAGAGGTTGCAACAGACTTATAGCCATCATCTTTTGTTTTTACTAAACCACCTGTCATGCCAGATGCTTCAAGTTCTTGTGCAACTACACCTATTTGTTTATGTGTTCCCCATCCTTTCTCTTCTTTGAAGTTGTAATTTCTTACCTTTATCGCTTTTATGTCATCCCATTGGCTATTTGCATCCACAATGTTTTCTTTATAACGCTCATCTGAAATAGAAGAAAATCTGCCACTACTGTTTTCAGCATCTCCGTCACCCATAGTCTGAAACTTACCACTTGCACCAAAGAATTCAGTCACAGAAGTCCCAGATGCAGCATTTTTAGAAAGGGTAGTAAACCCATCTTGGTCTACTCTAAAGCCAAAAGCTGATTGACTTATAGTCCCAGAGGTAGATCCCACAAGAAACGTACCTCCTCGACTAATTCTAGCACGTTCAGTAGGAGAAGATGCACCACCATCTGTTGTGCTAAATACTAATCTTCCTGGTGTATCATTATTTCCAGTTGTGGCATCATTCTGACATTCTATTTTTGCCCCTGCATGATAATCAGTCCCATCATTAAGAAGAAAACATAATGACCCGGCTGTCCTATTACCACTTGTTAAAGCACTAGATAAATACAAGACAGCACCATCATTGGTGCATCTGAGACTTAAACTTCCATGATGATTTGAACCTGATAAAGACCCTACTATTTCTGCTTGTGGATTTCGAGCAGTAGTGGCTACTGGAACTGCTGTTACAGAACTAGAACCTACAAGCAATCTTTGACTGGTATCAATTCTTAGTGCTTCAACAGCATTTACGCCAAATAACATTGCATTTGTACCGTGGTCATAAGACACAAAACCTACATCAATGTCGGCAGTATCACCAAAAAATATCCTAGAGTTATCGCCAGAATTATTCCCTGTGTTTATATAAACGTCAGTGTTTCCTGACCCTGTAATATCAAGATTACCATCAGGTAAGTTTTTGCCTACACCCACCTTGCCATCTCCTTTAACAACCAAAAAGTTTGTTGAGCCAGCAGTATTTGCAACGTTTAAAGCATATTCTGTAGAAGCTGATCCCGCCTGTATTAATAGTCCGTTTGCATCAGTTGCGGTATTGTCATTTACAAACTTTCCAGCATACCCAGCTACTGCCGTGTCTACGTGAAGTCTTGCACCAATAGAGGTTGTACCTACGCCCAATCCGGTAGATGTAACATGGACTACATCAGACCCAGCAACTTTAATATCCACGCGGTCATCAGTGTCAGAAGTAATGGACGTATCATTATCACTATCAAGAATTAACTCGCCACCATTCAAGTCGAGTGATGTGCCTGACAACGCTCCACCTGATATTGCACCAGTGGTTGTGATTGTAGAAGAACCAGTATCAATGTTGCCAAATCCGCTGGTAATAGACCCAGAGTTCAACGCACCAGTTGAGACAATGTTTGCCACACTGAACGTACCAAATGCTACAATATCAACTAAGTCACCATTGGCTAGAGCAGACGCAAAGGTCACAGTATCGCCAGATGTAATCGTTATGTCAGCACCAGACAATCTGACCCCATTCAAATACACATCACAAAATCCGGCTTCATATGCTAGTGTATTACCATTAGCATCAGCACCAGTAACGCTAGTGGGCGTTCCAGATATATTATACGTAAATCGTGCAGAGGTTCCGTTTACTGTCGATCCTACGTTTGCCCAACCACTTGACTTATAGACCTTTACTTCGTTAGCAGTAGTATCAAAATATAAATCACCTACATCAAGGGAGCTTGTCGGTGCAGATGATGCTACTCTGTATCGTTCTGCAAATGAGTTCACTCCAGATATGTTTGATGCCACTGTATTTACATTGGAAATAGACCCACCGACATTATTTACGTTTGTTACAGCACCAGCCACAGTATTCAGATTGCTTACATTCGATGAGGTAGCCATCGTATTTAAATCGGAAACAAAATCACTTGTTGCTAGAAGGGCTAGGTCAGTAACAATGTCTGAGGTTGCAAGTGTATTTATATCGGAAACGATATCTGATGTTGCGAGTGTATTGAGATCACTGACAATGTCTGAAGTAGCCAAAGTGTTTATGTCACTTACAATATCGCTGGTCGCTAGAGTGTTTAGATCAGAAACTATATCGCTTGTCGCTAGGGTATTTAAATCACTTATGACATCAGTCGTAGCCAGAAGATTTATATCAGAAACAATGTCACTGGTTGCAAGGGTATTTACATCCGATACAAAGTCGCTCGTGACTAAGTTCATTTGAGTGACAAAGCTACTATTTATCAGAGCCATGTCCGATGCAAAATCAGAAGTAATTAGCGAGGCTTTGCCAGCAACCGTTGTCACATTAGACGATATTCCTGCTACTGTAGTGACATTCGCACTTATACCAGCAACCGTTGTAACATTACTTGAGATGCTTGATAAATTTGTGAGTGTGTTTGTGGCAGACGTTCCGTCTTGTATATCGGCTAACAAAGCAATATCAGTTGCTACACCACTCAACGTCTGACCATCGGCAACCGTGAAAGTCATTTCTGGATTTCCGGTAGAGGAGTTGAAGGAAAGAATTTTACCAAGTCGGGAGCTTTTGGCTGGCAGTATGAGGTTAGCCCCCGAAATGGTATCATGCTCAGGCACAAGTAAAGCTCTATCCAGTCTCTGATCGTGTTGCTGGTGGTGCATGAACTGATTGTTGAACTCCGTCTCCAGGGCCGATGCCGTAAGCGTACCTCCAGTGGTAAACTGCGAGGTCCGTGAAATCGCAATATTCGACATAATCGTAATTGTCTGACTGCTAGTCGGGTGGTTCCCGGTAGTAAAACTTATAGAGCCCGACCCATCAGAACTTAAGGAGACTGTATAGTGTGTAGTGAGGGTCTTAACAGTTGTGTCTACATATACTTTAATCTCTGAGGTTGCGTTGACTTGAAAGGAAAAACTAAACGGTCCGGCAGATCCGTTACCGGTGTATTGTATCCGTCTATCTTGTGCATTTATGTTTACCATTCTAAAAGCCCCTTCTAGGTTTTATAACACTATTGGATTGTCTCGTCTATTTCTTTTAAGGTGAGCAATCTGTTGCTAGTTTTAAATAATTTGTCCCTTGATAACGTTCTTTTGTTTGATAGCTCGTCACTGAGTAAGTCATACTTCTCTTCATCGCTCTCAGCAAGAAAGTACTCATCACCTTCTGGAGTGCTGGGATCAAGGTATAAGTTTAGTTTTGATATAAAGTTCTCACTTGGATCGTAGCCATCGTCCTCCGGCATATTGCCGTTATCATCTATGTTATTAACCATCTGGACATAGCGTAAGTACTCGTCATTCAATAACTTGTAGCCACCTTGTGTCCTATTATGAAGACTAAAGGTTCCAGCCCCACCCACTGAAAGCCTTAGTAACTCTCTATCTAGATCAGAGTATTGTCCGGTCTGTATACGCATAGGATTGAAAGACATACCAAACTGACCGTATTGCTTAAGTTGATCTGGATCTAACTGCATTACCGGTTCGCCCCAGAAGTTTACATCATCCGGAAGATCTTTGGCAAAGAGAGGATGTCTTGCTCTGTAGCGGTTCAGCGTTTCGTAAAAGCCTCGCCAGAATGGGTTGATATCTTCTACACGAATGCCTGATATCTGATCGGGTGCAAGCATAGTATTGGATTTGTAGGGATCAGATATACGCTCCATTGTTGCCATAAAGCTGTTTGCGCCTATGAAAGGATAATCAACTCCAAGGTTTCTCATAAGGGTTCCACCGCCCAAAGTCGTAAATGTTTCTGCTTGTCCACCTATGTTTGAGGCTACACCGGCTGTACGAGTACCTAACCATTTGAGTATTCTTGCTCCCCTTGTTTCACCGGAGGCAAACCGATCCCCAACTATGTTTTGAAATTCAGCAACACCTTGGAGAAAGGGAATGGTTTGAGCATACTCTGTGGTAGCTAACATAAGCACATTGGTCATTTTCTCTAGAGCATCCGCATCGGTATTGTACTCAGCAAAGTTCACATAGTCAGCGGTAGCAAGTAAAAGCATTGATAGAGGATCAAATCTATTGAAGGACGTAAACTTATACGATCCATCATCCTGCTTAACACCAATACTTGCCGGAGGGATATTAGCCCCTTTGTTTATGATATCTCTAGCTTTTTGGTTTCCTGGTCCTGTACCGGTTACGATTATGTCATCACCGTAGTAACCACCGACTAAGGCGGTCATTGTGGTCATTATACCCCAACCGGTAACCAGCTTGGCTAATGCCTCATCAAACTCTCTCCCTTGTCCTAGAGCGAGGGCTTTGGCAGTAGGATATATGTTAATTGTCCTATCACCTATCTCCTTAAATATATTTGTTGGTGTTCTATAGAATGGCACACCGAGAAACTTAACAGCCGGGTGACTAAATAAGCTTGCAAACCTATCCCCGGTAGGAGCTTGAAATGTTTCTTTGAGAGCTGTCTGGGTCATCTTTTCCCTGATGTCTTTCGATGGGTTCGTCAACACCTCGTGATATTTTGCAGTACCGTATTGCTGTGCCTCATCTACTGAGAAACCAGCCTTTATTCTTTTCTGTACTTCTATTGATGATGCCCGATATGCCTCTTGATACTGCACTCGTCTTTTTATCATAACCTTAAAGTACTCATCTTCCATTGCAAGAAAGCGACCAGGAAGTCGGGTAGCAATACCCATAGTATTTATAAACGCACTACCAAATTCACCCCTTGATACTTGATCCATAACATCAACAACATTATTTGTGTTGCCGATACCAAGTCTATCAAGGTCTATCTTTCCCATCTTTGCTGTTACATCACCGCTTTCCCCGGTAATTGCTGTTTTCAGCATAAGAGTAAATGCATCTTTCTGCGCCATGAGAGAACCATGCATAAAAGCATGAGCTTCTACGAGCATAGCTTGATCTTCGGGTTTTACCTTCATACCAAGGCCACCACGAACACCCTGTCGAATATTTCCTATAACACCAGACAAGCCAGTTTCTAGAAATCGTGTAGCTTGAAAGACACCGTTACCAGCCACATTAACGGTATGTGTTACCGGTGAAGAGAGTAGGGCATTGATGTACATCTCCATCATAACATCAATAGATTTCTTTATAGGAACCCCGGTTGTGTACTCTTGTCGTTGTCTAAAATCTAACGCTGACAAAGCCTCTAGCTCGTAACGTATAACATTCTTTTCGTTCTGTCCTATGATCTCATCAATCTGTGTTTGTGCAATGTTATCAAACTTTTCATCGATCATTCTAAAGTCAACGTCTAGCACTTGCTCTAATTTAGAAACAAGACCCAACCCTCTACCGAACTCACTGACACCGCCAGACAACTGAGCCGATACTGTCTTTGACATTTCAATAAGTCTTTGAATTTTGGCATAGTCCTCAAGCATCTCTTTGCTAGCTATAAAGTCTGCACCTTGTAGCTGGGTCATCTTTCTGGCACCGTAGGCAATCTCTTGATTAAGCTTTTGTAAGAGAAGAAACCCACCTAAGACCTCCTCTGGTTTCAGCATATCACCGGGATTTCTGGTCATAAGGTTTTTAGATATTGTATCGAAACCAATTTTGCCGGCATCCTCTGCCATTTCTTGCAAAGTCTTAGTTCCTCGTCTTGCCTCTTCAAATAATTCTTTGTTTAGGTCTTTGAGGTTTTGGAGAATGTCACCCGGACCACCAACCATCTTGGCTAGGTTCAGTTCCATCTCGTCAAAGTTTCTGTCGAATATCTCACCAATACGACCAAGGTTAGTACCTGGGCCTTTGTGATCTTTTACAAATACCTTAGCAACATCCTCAAGCTTATCTTTGCTTTCGGGTACAACTACCTTGCCACCAATTTCAGTAATTTTTTCTGGAAGATCGCCACCGTAAATTCTAGTCTCCGATTTGTCACCAAACTTGTTGAGAGCCTCTAGAAAATCGAATACTTTGGATTTAACCATCATCACCTCCTACGCTTGAGGTGACTTCTCCACTTCCTTTTTTCGCTTTGGCTTTGGTGATTTCACTTGAGAAGAGTGCCTCAAGTTCTTGCCCATCAATATCGATGTCTGACCCTCCAGGGTCTTTCGCATCTGTTCCGGCTTTTCCACCAAAGTTAATTTTGTAATTGCCACCAGCTTTGTCCTTAGTCCAATCATTGCCAACAAACTCAGCAACACTCTCTAATATATCTGCCTCTGCATCAAAATTCAAGTCATCTGTTATTTTTGACAATTCATTGTTCACAAAGTCCATAATGTATTCTTTCCCTGCCTTCTGAGATTTAATAACACCTTCCTTTTTTGCATCTATGAGAGTTTGTTTTGTAATAACAATATTTATACCAGCACGGCCATCGGATAGAGTTATTGGGTGGTATCCTTGCGTAACTATACCTAGTTTATCATCAGACAGCATTTTCTCCATTAAGGCATCTAGATTATTCTTATCAGAAAGCTCACCACCCTTTGCAACAATCATAAGGCCAAAGTTTTCTGGATTTGCTGTTAAAGGTTTTGATTGGTTGACAAGCACTTCAGTCTGATTGAGAAGGTACCCAAGCCGTGAGGCAACCCTTTTTGCCGTATCAAAAGTAACTAGCCCCTCCATAACCGATGAAGGATTAGTGTATTGTTTCCAACCGCCTTGACCATGCACCACAGTATTAAGTACAGCACCCTCAGACTTGGCAACCATTTCAATAGCTCTTTGCGTAACAGTATTGTTTATAGCTATTCGATCAACTTCATCTAACGCACCATAATCAGCACCGTACTTATCTGCCCAAGGAGAGCCGGCACCTGGATCAACTTCCATAGCTATGCGACTTGTGTTTCTTGACATAGCCGTTGCCGTATTGCCACCCCGACCACCTTCGCCAGTCAGTTTATTTGACAAGGCCATCCATCCTACTGCTTGCACTTCTTGTGGCCTCCAATCATCTTTACCTTGCCACTTTATTGAGTTGAGATGATCAGTAAGCTCTCGCCCAAAGATAGCTCTATTTTCATACATCGGCCCTTTGATACCGCCCTCTCCAACATCAAGCACAACATTCTTTGGTACTTTGTATCCTAGTCTTGTGAGGTGATTTACGAGCTTTCTATCAACAAGACCGGTATCTCTTGCGGTATGTATATCGACAACAAACGGCATCCCCCCACCAGGCTCGTTACCCATAATAGATCTTACCGGTTTGCTGTAGCCACTATCAATGAAATCTGAGATCTTTTGCCCAGCTCCCCCAGTTATTTCTTTATCGTATATTATTGATGAGGCAATCTTATTTGCCTCTGGTAGTCCTTTACCTTTAACTTCTTCAAAAGGTACACCGCGTTTAAATTGCTCAAAGATACTTAAAACATTTGTTAAAGCAGAAGAAGGTGTTTCGTTCTGTTGGGCTGACAACCAAGCCTCCCCAAGCTTTCTAAGCATATTTGGTTCATCACCAGCAACTTTATCAAACTCTTTAAATACATCATCATACCAGTCTTTTTCTGCCATGATTTCTTCGGGAGTAAGAAGTTTTTCTGTTCTAGCAATCCAATCATCAAAAGTAATTTTACCAACAACAAAATCGGGTAGGTTCTCATTTGGTGCTTTGATCACTGTTCTCTCGTTTTTTGGCCCTCCAGGATATGGCGTTCCCTCTGTGGCAAGCTTATCAAGTCTCATTTTGTGGAGGCGTAAATTGTTATCAGTTTTTTCTTTTTGGAACGGTATGCCTTTTTGCATTGTCTGTTTCGGGTTTACCATCTCATCAAGCTTGATGATTGCATCTACCGTTGGGTCGGTAGGATCTGTTGACAGAAGTTTTGTTCCCGGTGGTTGATTAGCTTTGTATTCTCTAGCCTTGTTCGCTAGTAGACCGATAGTATTCTTTACTGGCTCTTTAAGAGCTTTACTAGCAACAGCAACTCCTGGAATGGTTTCAAGAACACCAAAGCCTGTACGCAAAGCTCCCATTCCCATCGTACTAAGGTCACCCTCTTTGACACCTCCTCTAAACTCTCTTGTACCTTCCACTATCTCCGGCACACCCATAGCTCCAATAATATCTGCCGTTCCAAATTCTGATGAAGGGTCACCGGCTATAAGTGTTGAAACAAACTCAGAGTTTTCTGGGTTGATGCCTAAGTTGTTAAGAAAGGTAAAGATATTACTTCGTACCGATTGTCTGCTAAATGCAGGAGGCTTATCAATAAACTCTGCTTTGCCGGCAAGATCTTTTAGTTCCTCAGTTGCTCCTTGTCCTTGTTCAACAATACGTTCATTAAGGTCACCGTAAAGCTGTGGCTGGGAAAGCACCATGTTGCCGTTATCAAGACTGAAAGAATAATCATCATCCATGCGGAGTTGGTTGGATCGAATGACTTCAGAAATAAAACTATCACTCATCATCAAGCTCCCTTAGAAGTGTTCTAAATGTTTCCATAGAAACCAAGACACTGTCTTTGTTTAATCCAAACTTTTTGAGTTTTCTTTCATCGCCTTTTATTGTGTCATAGTAGTTAATAATAAAATTAGTTACTTCTCTAACATCGTCACCTTGTGGGATGTTTTCTACACCTTCTCCAATCATTAATAGTCTTATTCTTGCAAGTTTTTTAGAAAGCTTGTTTCTCTTCAAATCGGTCAAATTGTTCTTCAGTGAACTGTCAACATCTGCTACAAGGTCGGTGGCCATTCTTACAAGATCAACCGGTGTATTGTTTCTTTGTGCCTCATCCCTGGCTAAAACAAGTTTCTTCTTTATGGTAAGGTAGGCTTGCTCTCTGAGCTTACTTGTTTTGTCTTGTGCTTTGATAAGCTTACCGGTTTCGTTATACTTAACACCCTCCATGACGATAGCTAACGCACCTTTGTAATCATCATCAATATTTGCATCAATCGTTTTATCAAGGTTGAGGATATCGGCATTGCTCAGTTTGCCCTCAGCGATTAGCGTGTTTAAATCTGTATAGTTTGCAAGATCTGGTTCGGTCAGTATCTTTACAACTCGTGTATCCGATAGGTCGCTCTCTAAACGAACACCGCCTCCGGCCTTTGCTAACTCTTCTTTGAGTTTTTGCGCCTCATCAACATCTACCTCTAGCATCAAGCGTATTGCAGTATCAGCTTTGTCATAGTCTATCTTTCCAGCTACAGCATTAAAGAACTGTTTTTTGCGGTTCTCAACCTTTTGTTTGCGTTCGTTTTCTTTATTTGTATCAAAAGTGTTTTGCTCTTCTTGTTCCTGGCGAAACAGCGTTCTAATTTCTGTGGTCATGGTTCTACGAAAATCAAAGTTACTTAGACGTAACTTCAATAATCTGTTTAAATTTGGATCATCAGTTGTTGCGGTTCTAATTTTTTTAATAGCATCGAAAGGTTTTTGGCTATTAGAGGCAAACTCAAACGCTTTTTCTTTTATAAAACTTTTTATGTTCTCATCGAACAATTTAGCAAAGTCCTTCTTATCTTGTCTTTTGAGGCCATAGGTAGAATTGTCTAGTTCCTTGAGATAGCCATCTCTAAGCAAATCAATAGCAGTTTGCTCTATTTTTCCTTGAGAAAACATTGTATTCATATCCGCTTTGGATTGATCAAACTTTGTAAACAATCCCTTGAGAGCGGTAGCTTGCAGTGATGCGGTCGTTGCTTTGGCATGAGCTGATCTATAGCTGTCAAACGCAGAGGCTCCATTGACTTGTAACCGTGCTGATACTTTCTTTGCTAGTACCGGGGCAGATGGTTGCAGGGCATCGACATACCCTTTGATAGACGCATCTATCTGGTTGCGGAGAATAGTAGGGTTCGTATTGTTTGTCTCAGCATTAAAGACAAGATCATTAAGGGTCTTAGTGGCCTCTATCAATGTTTCGTTTTCAAGAACAGTAAGAGCGGATGCCCTAGCCGTTTTGCCAAAAACAGTATTACCAAATTCTGGTATATCAAAAATGTCCTTATTGTTTTTGTTTGCCTCTCTCACTTTGTCAAGAGACATATACTCTATACCGAATTTCTCTCCCTCAATTCTTGCTTCATCTTCGGCTTGTTTAAAGAAAAAATTAGACATCTGGTCTATAGACCGGGATAGCACTGTCATTGTCCGAGATGCCTCTCTAGCCTCGGCTCCTTCTGGTAGGTTGAGCTGGTTGAGCCCTTGACCTACTGATTGATATGGTCGAAAGGTTGGTGCCATAGTTCTATATCATATTGCCTGACTGGCTCAAGCCGGAGTTACCGCCAATACTTGCCATGTTACCGAAAGCAGTAGCCATAGTTGAAAACGCTCCTATTTGCCCTTGTAGTCGAGCTTGTTCGCCAGCCCCTCTATAATCTTCAGCTCTCATACTCGCATTAGCTAAAGCCATTGACGCATTGAATGCCGTATCGCTAAAGTCCTGTGACGCTGGACGCTGTACAAGAAACACACCTCTATCTAAAACAGTTCCGGAACTAAGAGATAGACCTTGCCGTGAAGAACCAGCTAATATTGATGCAAGACTTGCGTTAGTTCTTTTCAAAGCCTCGACACCTTTTTTCTTGGCATTTACGGCCTCCACTCGTCCTCTGAGTTCTTCGTTTCTTGCTCTCTGTTCATATGCCTCTTTTGCCTTTTCCCCGGCTGACATTTGTGCCATTGCACTCATTGCAGATGTTGCTAACGCTAATGCTTGAAAACCCATGTTATCCTCCTCCTGTGCTAAGTTTGTACTCTACTGCTAGGACGGTAGCGAATAGAGGCTTTGTCATAGTAAATGTAATTTGTGCCTCGGTAGAATATCCGAGTAGGGGAGACATACGTTTTCTCCCGGTAAAGGTCGAAATAGCTGTATCAAGTGTATGCGGTAAATCTCTAAACGGTATTTCGCTTCCATTGATTGATAAGTTCTGTGTACGGTCAAGAATAGGCGTTGCCTCTAGTATGCGTTTCTTGCGACTTGTAATGACCCCACTGGGTAATCTTGGCTCTACCGGCATAGTTTTGACCTCAACGTCATACTGTAATCCTACTTCCACATAGGTGGTGGGTACCGCATCTAGAGTGACTTGTCCGGACGATACTGTCTTATCAGGAAGCACAAAGTCATCACGCACGACATTGACTGTTTTGGCCTCTAGGTGCGAAAGACTTCCGGCTGTAGTATTAGTAGGTTTGGCCTGATCAGGTGACGTAGCCCCTGAGAAGTATTGTATGGCACTATCGGTTGTACGATCATCATCAAATATTTCAAGGTAATGTTTGGTCGATGAATTAATAGTTCTTTTTACAATTACATAGATATCCTCAATATCAACCCCTACATCTTCAAAAATACCGTCTGTGATAAACTCTGAGGGCGCAATAACATTCTGTGGCTTAAGGATTGAATACACACACATAGACCCATCAGTACCGTTTGTAATCATGAGAAGGTCACCATCGTCTGTCGATGTTGCTTCCCGGAGAGCCATCTTCTGTGGGTTCTTCAACAAATGGGAGGAAAGAAGAGACACGTTGTCTGAGTTGTAGTTAAGATCCGTATCACTAAATACAAGCTCTCTGAGGGCTTTACCGGATCTTTGTATGTAAAGGGTGCCGGTTTCCGCTGACACTGGCTTAATGCCCTCTTTAGAGCCCCTCCGGGTAGCAACTTTTATAACTATGTTTGATGGTGTGATTGGGTCTAAGGTTGATTGCGGTATAAAGAACTCAGCCGATGATGTAAAGATCTGCAAGTCACGACCAGAGCGAATAGCATTAATGGCATTAAGACTGTCACTTGATATCGTAACAAACAGCGCATCATCATCTAAAGCCTCATCCGTTTTAAAATTGAAGAAGTCAGCAACCTTAGAACCAAATAATGTGTTGGGCATTGACTTTGAGCCACCAAAGAACAACCGTCCTTCGTGAAAAGTACACGTTCTTGGAAAGCCTTTTGATGAAGAAAAGACAGCTTCATAGCCTGTTTCAAGCTCCCATGATCCGGATGCTATGGCAACGGATGCCTCAAAGAAAGGAACCTCAACTACCGTTTTCACTACTGTCGAACTTTCAAACTCTATTATCCGAGCCCGACCAAACCCATTGAGGACGTTTATAAATTGATTGACGTTGCCGGAGGAGAATATTCCAGAAGAGGCGGTAATCTTCACCGTACCATCAACCGCATCCGGTGTAATAGTAGCACTAGGATTTGATGTGGAGATAGTAAACGCATGAAAGGGAGATGTAAGGGATATAGTGCTTTCTGTCCAAGTTGAGTTAGAGGCACCCCGAACAATTTTTCTAGGGGCTAAATCTTCCTGGACCAGGATAAGTGTATCGGCTGATTGTGTAAAAAATATCTTTGATAGATCGATATCGCCCAAATTTATAGCAAGATAGTCATTACCAGTGCTGTTTATATTTGTTATAAGTACTTTATTGGCATAGACAAACATTCGGGTTTCAGTCGCGGATTGCTTAACAAACACCAGCATGAAGCTTTGCTCATTGCTAAATTCAAACGGTATAAGTCTTATGCCATTCTGAGCAGTAAACGAACCCCCTAGATGACTAGACAAGTCTTGCAGGAAAGCAAGACCCGGTCTACGTTCAAAGCCACCCTGTGGCAACACTGTAACATTCTTAGCTCTGTCTAATGCAGAAGGGTATTGATTGAGGTCCACCCGGCCTTTGACGAGAGGATCAAGCTCCCCAACCGTGAAGTTTGATTGATAGATTGTTACCCGGCTCATCGTACATCTACCAGCACATAATCAGCGAGAACTTGTGACGATTGGCCTGATCCATCAATAGCAGTCGCTTGTCGAAAGTACCCACCTCGTAAACTTTCCAGAGGAGTACCAAGGGCTACAGTCTTCCAATACTCTGACTTTGTTGTTTGATCCGTCACCGGCTCGGCTAAGTGCCATGCTACCTGATATATCAGTAACTGCACAAAGTAAGCCGGCATGGACTGCTCGTTCACATCACGTTGATAATCTATAAATATTGTTTGTTCTTGAGATAGAAGCTCGGCTCCTTGGATCTCATAGTCTGTGAGATTAGGAGCATTGGTATTATTAGAGACAAAGACTTTGCGAGGTACACCATTGACCATGTCGGAGGGTAGGGCATAGGCATACTGCCAATAGCTTAATGGTGTGGAGGCCGATTGGGCCAACTGTGTTTTTGTAAGAGAAAAGCTCCAAGGATACATTCCTAGCGTTTGTGCTTTTACTTTAGGATAGATAACCTGAGCTATAGAGGCTGGGGCTGTTCCATCAGAAAAAGAGGATATGCTCGTTGATCCGAGCAGTAATAGGGCTTGAGAACAAATAGATACGTCTGTGTCTGTGCTTGCCATTCAAACCCCATATTGGTTTGGAGGGCAGTCGGAACCACCCCCCAAGAATATTAATCACTATCAGTAACCACTGCGATTACCGTGCCGTTGCTTATATCTACCACCGAACTGGCGTTAGATACGACTACGTGCATCGTGATTGTTCGTGTGCCACCGGTTGAACCGTGAACGATGATCATGTCACCTACGCTGAGAATGTCGGATATATCGTTGAAGTATCCTGACGCATCAACTGCGGTGTGAGCCTCGGTTGTGGTATAGACATACATTGCTGGAGTAACTCCGGCTCTGGCCTGTCCACCGATGGTATTAAAATCATTTCTAACAAATGCCATCTTAGCTCTCCCTACATATTACATCTACTATGCCGTCAACATCGACCGCTATCGCTCCTGCCGAATACATGGCAGTTACGAGGAATGATGTTCTTTCCGGTACATAATTGATTTCTGTTTTAGCTGGCATACCAACGCCAAGACCGATTGCTGACTTGTGAAACGCCACACACGTTCTGTCGCTTGATCCATCGATTGGAATACCGCCCTCATCTCTATCGCCAAACATAATTATACTAAATCCGGCAAATTGATTAAGCTCACCTCTGGCTAACGCTTGAAGTTGTATAAAGTCTGAGCTTACGGCTCTTTCATCTCCAAGCAAGGAGGCCATTGAGTTGGCATGAACTAAGAGGTATCTCTCGGTTGATGGTACGTTCTTAGCGTTAAGTTTCTTACCAGCTTCAATAATCTTTCCGACATTTAGGTCAGAGGCACTTGCTGATCCAGAAGTCACCACAGTGTTGGCAACGGTTGACCCGGCTGATGCGTTTATGAGTGCATCAATAACCACTTGGTCTTCGCGTCTGGCTATGGCTTTTCCTAGCATTTCGGCAAGCTCTGATCTTTCGTCAAAATTTACTTTTGCCTGGTTAAATATGTCACTGTACTCTGATGCAGAATAATCCACCATTGATGCGGTAACGCTTGAGAACTGCGCCCCTACAGGGGTCACTTGAGTTCCAGGGTTCCTTACAGAGGCTTGGCCTTTGGCTAACTTCGGGAACTTTACAGTACTACCCTCAACATTAGTTCGGGTTCTGACTGTTCCGGCAAGTTTAGCCTCAGACTGATAAGCCTGGTGAACTTCGCTTTCAAAGATAGTGACGAATGCTGTACTGATATTGTTGTTCGACATCTATCGCTCCATAAAAAAAATTAACATTAGTTTTTTCTTGGTTATGGAATAAATCCGCCAATCAAAGTGATTGAACGGCTACAGATGTAGTTATCGCTCAATCCACCGATACCATATCTTGAAAATGTAGTAAAGCTAAAAGTAGGTTCTAGTTACGCTATATTATCAAAGAACTCTTTTTCTTTCTGCTTTCGCCACACCGGGTCCGACTTCCAACGAGGGTCAGCGACATACTGGGCCAACTCTTCCTTGGTCTTTCTCTCTCCTTGGAAAGAGGGTATGGGCAGTTCTTTGGGGCTCGAAATATTACGTATCTTCCGGAGTAACCGGGTACCGTCTGCCGTGCCTCCCATCTGGTCCAGTACATCAAACTCGGTTTGTGTTATCACTCCCTTGCTCAAAAGACCGTTAGCCCAATCATAGTTTGACCGGACCAACTCGACAGCATTATTACCCAGCATTCTTTTTTGCTCTTCAATAAACTCTTGCTCACTCTGAGCTTCATCCTCTACAGCTCCTACAAACTGCATAGCCAGCTCTTGAAAGTCATCCTGAGACATACCGTAGCGTTTTGCCTTGTCTAAGTAGCTATTCAGCATCTCATCATCCTCCGGAATATTCTCACCTAAAAACGAGGTATCGTATTCCTTTGGAGCTTTGTGATCGCCTCGTGAGAACTTCTTCTCTAACTCAGAATAGGCTTTTGATAGTTTCTCTACGTTCGTGCCATTCTCCGGATCCCAGAACTTCTCCGGGAGGAACTCCGGTTTGACGAACTCAATCTCGTCCGGATCAACACCCTCCGGCTCAGCATCGGTCTGGAGGTGCGAGTTTTCTTCTTCTGTCGGGGCATTGAGATCTTCTCCTGCTAACTTTTGCATATTGCTTTCTTGAAGAGGTAGCTCTTCTTGTTGGTCTTCTTGCTGTTCTTCAGACATTCTTAGCTCTCCTTATTCTACTATTGATCTGCCGTATGAGTGAGTTCTGACCTTCTCGGAAATATCCCTGACTAGGATCACTTCCCGGAAACCAGCATGGTTGATCTATCGTTGTACTCTCTAAATGCTTGAGTACCTTGATGCCGTCCGGTGTATTGAAGACGGTAGCGAATAGCAAATCTAAGTGCGAAATTTGCAGATCTTCCGTCAAATCAGGCCATAGATCATCATCCAACTGGTTGTTCTGCTTCTCCGCCACCTTCTGCCATTCCTTGTTGATTTTGCATTTGCATCGCTTGTTCCATCAGCATTTGCTGTATTTGTTGCCGTTCTTCCGGTGTCATCCGGACTTCTGCCGGGATAGCTAGCTGATCGGCAATGTACTCTAAGAGAACGTCCTGCTTCACCGCTAGTTGTCCAGCCGGACCCATACTCTGTGCAATCTGCATATATTGCAGTATTTCGTTTACCTTACCCATATTTTGCGACATGGCAATCGGTGCCACTGGTTGAACTTTAACTTGTAGGCCATTGATCTTCAACGGTAATACTATCATACCAAGCTCATCCATCACCTCTAGGGTTCGTCTTACTACCGGATACATTGTTTCTTGTATAAGCCTACCAAAACTACTACCTAAATTTTCTGATAATATGGACATCTTCGCAGATATTTCGGTAGCGGATCGGGCTGACGATGTATCAGGAGGCAACATATCATCCATGAGGATTTGCTTGATAGACATTACGAGGTCTTGTTGTGACATTTGCGATAGCTGAATATCTCCACTCCGAGGCAAGGGCTTCAAACTCTCTCCTTGGTTTCCACCGTTGCGAGCAACCGGTATGATTGCACCGGGTACTAGTCGCACCGCATTTGGGTTTAGAACACCATCGTCCAT
>CESW01138023.1_pt1 | contig 16866 bp, 17 predicted proteins | sample 531171 | NCBI WGS metagenome assembly CESW01 (sample SAMEA2621859, study PRJEB7988) | marine metagenome | biome: marine biome (ENVO:00000447); feature: surface water layer (ENVO:00002042); material: "saline water (ENVO:00002010), including plankton (ENVO:xxxxxxxx)" | depth 5 m
TTACTACAGTCCTCTCTGTTAAAATAGGAATAAATTTTGTGACCCCTAGTTCAGTTGCTTTTTGGATCATGAAATTTAAATAATTTAATTTAATAGGTGTAAAAGCAAGCCAAATTTCGAAATCATTTTCAATGTTTTTTAATTTTTTTATTATTTTAAAATTAACAATACCGTTTTTAATCTTTTCGATTGTTGCTTGCCACTCACCGGTATTATTAAATAGAGAAAAATTTCCACCTTCTTTAATTCTCATTACATTAGATATATAATGAGACTGAGACTTATCTAAATTTGAATTTAAGTTAAGAGATAAGTTTTCTTTGAAAAATAATCTTATATAGCTCATAATAAATATTTTAATTATGAAAAATATTAAAGCAATAATTTTTGATGCATATGGAACACTTTTTGATGTGAATTCAGCTGCGGAAAAATGTAAAAAAAAAATTGGTGAAAAATGGGAGAGTTTTTCAAATTATTGGAGAACAACTCAATTAGAATATACTTGGTTAAGAAGTTTGATGAATAGACACAAAGATTTTTGGAAAGTAACTGAAGATAGTTTAAATAAATCAATGAAAGCTTACAACATAGACATTTCATTGAAGGATGAACTTTTAGAATTATATAAAGTTTTGTATAGCTTTGAGGATGTTTCAAAAACTTTAAATATTTTAAAAAAGAAAAATTTTAAGTTGGCAATTCTGTCAAATGGAACACCAGAACTGTTAAACAAACTTGTAAAAAGTAATAATTTAGAACATTTATTTGATGACGTATTTTCTATTGAAGAGGTTGGTATTTATAAACCTAACAATAAAGTTTACGAAATACCTATTAGAAAATATAATATTAATAAAGATGAAGTTTTATTTCTAAGTGCCAATAGTTGGGATATTTCTGGTGGAGGTAACTTTGGTTATCAAACTATTTGGGTAAATAGAAATAATAATATGTTTGATAATCTTGATTATAAGCCAAAATATGAAATACAAAGTCTAAAAGGTATACTTGATATTATTAAATAAAAATTTAAACCTATTGTAATGATAAATATAATTGATCTTATAGGTAGGATATTTTTATCTTTGCTATTCTTATTAAATGGTTACTTTAAGATTTTAGATTATGATGGAACTATTGAGTGGATGGAAGGTTATGGAATTCCTGGCATTTTTTTAACACCAGCAATAATTTTAGAAATCGCAGGTCCAGTATTAATTATAATCGGATATAAAGCTAAGGTAGCTGCGGGTTTATTGGCTGCTTTTTGTATTACTACAGCTCTTATTTTTCACATAGATTTTTCAAATCAAATGCAGATAACATCCTTTTTAAAAAATATAGCATTAGCTGGCGGTTTTCTTTTTATTGTAGTAAATGGTACTAGAAAATTTAGTTTTGATCACAAATTATAAAAATTATGAAACAAATTAAAGTTGAAAAAATTATTAAACCTATAGACTCTTCAGATGGAGCCGGTGTAAAATTAAAAAGAAGTATTGGAGTGGAACCAAACTACTATGATCCATTTCTTATGTTAGATGAATTTGGATCTGAAAATAAAGATGATTATATAGGAGGTTTTCCTGCTCATCCGCATAGAGGTATTGAAACTGTAACTTATATGCTTCATGGAGAATTTGAGCATGAAGATAGTACCGGCTCAAAAGGTAGGATGAAGGCTGGGGATGTTCAGTGGATGAAGACAGGTAGCGGAATAATTCACTCCGAAATGCCATCTATGACTGGAGGAAAACTACAAGGTTTTCAACTATGGATAAATATGCCTGCAAAACTAAAAATGTCAAAACCAAATTATATTTATATTAATTCAAAAGAAATGCAGGTTTATCAAGATGGAGAAATAAAAGTTAAAACTATAGCCGGTAAATATAAAGACACAGAGGGACCTGTAAAAGGTCATAATATTGATCCGATTTATTTTGATATAGAGTTAAATAAAGATAAAGAATTTAATTTTCAAATTCCATTAACACATAACTCTCTGATATATTTGGTGGATGGTGAAATAAAAATTGGAAATCAAGAACACAGTCAAGCAATAGGCTCAAATCTAATATTACTATCAAAAAATGAGAATCTTAGAGTTAATGCTATATCAAAATCAAAGTTCTTGTTAATTTCTGGAAAACCAATAAACGAAAAAATAGCTAGAGGTGGACCTTTTGTAATGAATACTAAATCTGAAATTCTTGAAGCTGTTAATGACTTTCATAATGGAACTTTTGTAAAATAATGAGAGCAGCAGAAATAAAAAAAACTGGTGGACCTGAAGTTTTAGAGTTGAAAGATATTAAACTATCAGATCCTAAATCTGGCGAAGTTTTGATAAAGCAAGTTGCAATTGGTTTAAATTATATTGATACATATCATAGATCTGGTCTATATCCTGTTCCTATTCCTTCAGGTATAGGGCTTGAGGGTGCGGGTGTAATAGAGAAGGTTGGTTATGATGTCAAAAATTTTAAAGAAGGAGATAAGGTAGCTTATGCAGCTGCTCCTATTGGTTCTTACGCGACGCACAGAATTTACCCTGTAAAAAGTTTAATAAAAGTTCCTGACAAAATTGATCTTGAGATTGTAGCAGCAATCATGACAAAAGGTTTGACCACATTTTACCTATTGCACAAAACTTACGAGGTTAAATCTGGTGATAAAATATTATTTCATGCGGCTGCAGGAGGTGTAGGACAAATCTTTTGTCAGTGGGCGAAGAGCCTTGGATGCTCGGTAATAGGTACAGTAGGTTCTGATGAAAAAATTCATACAGCAAAACAATATGGATGCTCGGAAGTTATTAATTACAACAAACAAGATTTTCATGAAGAGGTCATGAAAATTACAAATGATGAAGGTCTTCCAGTTGTCTACGACGGAGTTGGGAAAGTAACAATGGTAAAATCTTTATTATGTTTAAAAATGAGAGGAACTTTTGTATCTTTTGGTAATGCATCAGGAAAACTAGAACCATTAGATGTTGGTAAATTAGTGTCTCCAAAGGGATTATTTGTAACAAGACCTAGTATTGCTCACTACACATCTACAAGAAATGAATTGGAAGAGGCATCAAATAAATTATTTGAAATGATAAATTCTGAGAAAGTAATTGTTAAATTATATAAAAAGTACCCTTTAAGTGATATAGTTCAAGCGCATAAAGATTTGGAGAGCAGAAAGATAGTAGGTCCTGCTATAATTACTCCTTAAATTTAACATCCATATCAGATAAATGTAATTTTAGAGCTTTGGTCGAAATTTGAATTTCCCTAATAAAAAAAATTATCGAGATCATCATAGATAAACAACAAGATGCAAAAATAATTCTTGCAGAAAAAACTTCATCTAAATACAAAGCGAATACAGTGCCCATATTAAATAAAAATCCAAAAGCTGCAAATAATATTGAAAATTTCAAAACACTAATTCTATTATTGAGATTTATTAGCTGGCTCCTCCACTCTGGTGGGGTATGTTTTTCAAATACATATTCATCATGAATTTTTCTTATTAAATTGCTAAGAGTATGAAATCTATTACTATATACTGCCATGATAAGTGGAATAGCTGGAAACATTAATGCAGTAACAGTGTAGTCTATATTCATTTCGATTCGATTTGATTAAGTTGATTTGCTTTGTTATTTACAAATAAAATATGTCAGAAAAATTGCAAATTTATATCGAGTTAACAAGAATTAAAAAGCCAATTGGAATAATGTTATTATTCTGGCCTTGTATGTGGGGACTAACAATTTCTTACGAATTTAATGAAGGAATATATTTATACATTTACTATACTTTATTATTTTTATTAGGCTCAATATTAATGAGGTCAGCTGGATGTATAATAAATGATATAGTAGATAGAAATTTTGATTTAAGAGTAGAAAGAACCAAAAATAGACCAATTGCGTCTGGAGCAGTTTCAGTATTTGAAGGTTTTATTTTTGCATGTATTCTCTGTATTTTTGCACTTTTCATATTACTTCAATTTAATTGGTTAACCATAATACTTGCACTTGGATCGATGCCATTAGCTTTTACTTATCCTTATATGAAAAGATTTACTTACTGGCCGCAATTATATCTTGGAATAACATTTAATTATGGCTTATTATTGGGGTGGACTTCAATAAATGAAAATATAACCTTAATTCCTATAATTTTATATGTAGGAGCCATATTTTGGACATTAGGTTACGACACTATTTATGGATATCAAGATTTAAAAGATGATGAAATTATTGGTGTTAAATCTACTTCAATAAAATTTAAGAATAACCCAAAAATATTTTTAATTATATGCTATTTATTAACAACTATATCGATTTTAACCACAGGTTTGTTTTTAGAATTAAATAAATTTTTTTATATACTTATGATATTTCCAATTTTTCATATGTTTTATTTCCAAATAAAAGATCTTGAAACGAATGATCAATATAACTGTCTAAAAATTTTTAAATCTAATAATTTATTAGGTTTTATAATATTTTTTATATTACTTATAGGGAAAATAGAAATTTAGATATTATGTCAAAATTAGAAATTACTAGAAGACTTTACAAAGAATACACAAAAATATTTTTGCCTAAGATTCTTTTATCTGTTTTCTTTTCACTTTTGGTGGCTAGTAGTACCGCATCAATTGCTTGGTTGTTAGATCCTGCAGTAAAAAAAATTTTTATAGATAAAGATCAAAACTTGATATTGCTAATACCCATAGCAATTATTGTTGCATTTGCGATGAAAGGTTTATCTTTATATTTTGCAAGAATAATTTTAATCAAAGTTGGACAAGAAATATCTAAAATTTTACAGTTTAAAGTAATGAGATCATTAATTATAGCCGATACGGAATTTATAGAAAATAAGCATTCAGGTAAATTTATTACTCACCTAACATTTGATATAGGCATGATAACAAAATTAGTAAGCACTGTTATGTTAAATTTAACTAAAGATAGTATGACACTTTTAGCTCTGGTTGGTGTTATGTTTTACCAAAATTGGAAGTTAGCAATTTTTGCAATAATTATGATACCTTTAGCGACCATTGCTGCAAGATCTCTTGGTAAAAGAATTGGAAAAGTTACAGTAGAAGCGGCTGATCGAGCTGGAGAACTAACCGCATATTTATTAGAGGTTTTTAAAAATCATAAAATTATTAAAATTTTCCAAAAGGAAATATACGAATTTAGTAGAACCGAAAAATTTATAGATAATTTAAAAGATAGAACAATCAAAACAGAAACTATTCTGGTAAGAGCTTCACCTATAATGGAAACCTTAACTGGTATTATGATAGCTTTAATAATTTACTTTTCTGGAAGACTAATATCAGGTGAACAGCTCGACATAAATAATTTTTTTTCTTTTTTAGCTGCTATGATGTTGGCATACCAACCTGTTAGGTCTTTGGCCACTCTAAACATGGGTTTTAATCAGGGCATCGCTGCTGCGAAAAGAATTTTACCAATTATTGATAATAAAAATAAAATAATTGATGCAAAAAATAGTATTGAACTAAAAATATCAAAAGGAGATATCAAATTTAAAGATATAAATTTTAAATATAATAGCGAAGAAAAGAGTGTATTAAAGGATATAAACATTAAAATAGAGGGCGGTGAAATGACATCTTTGGTGGGTCATAGTGGAGCCGGAAAATCATCAATAATAAATCTTATACCAAGATTATATGATAAAATAAGTGGTGACATTGAAATTGACAACCAGTCAATATATAATTTAAAGTTATCGTCATTAAGATCCAATATTTCTCTAGTTACACAAGATATTACTTTGTTCGACGACACTATCAAAAACAATATTGCCTATGCGAAAATGGACGCTTCCGATGAGGAAATATTTGAAGCTGCAAAATTATCACATTCTGAGGAATTTATAAGAGATCTGCCAAATGGATATGATACTGTAATTGGTGAGAATGGTATAAGACTGTCTGGAGGAGAAAAACAAAGAATTTCTATAGCTAGGGCAATGTTGAAAAAAAGTAAGATAATATTGCTAGATGAAGCTACCTCATCTTTAGACTCGAATACGGAAAAAAAAATCCAAGAGGCAATAAAATTACTAACTAAAGAGAGGACTTCTTTAATTATTGCACATAGACTATCAACAATCATGAACTCAAAAAAAATATACGTCGTTGATAAAGGATTAATTGCTGCAGAAGGAACACACCAATATCTACTTGAAAATTCAATTTTGTATAGAAATTTCTATGAGAAACAACTAGCAAAAAATTAATGATTATATTGTATAGAGTTTTAACAAATTGTATTTTAATATTACTGCCAATAATATTATTTTTCAGAATTTTAAAAAAAAAAGAAGATCCAAAAAGATTTATAGAAAAAATAGGAATTAAAACTGTCAAAATTGATTATAAAAATGTTATATGGTTTCATGTATCTAGTGTTGGGGAATTAATAAGTATACTTCCTCTTATTGAAAAAATAGAAAAACGAACTAATAAAAAGATTCTTTTAACATCAAATACCACGAGTTCTGCAGAAGTTTTTAAAAAATATAAGTTTAAAAATACTTTTCATCAATACTTTCCGTTGGATAACAATTTAGTTATAAAAAAATTCTTAAACAACTGGGAACCATCATTAGCAATATTTGTTGAGTCTGAAATATGGCCAAATACTACTTTAGAAATTAATAAAAGAAAAATACCTTTGATTTTATTAAATGGCAGAATTACAAAAAAATCTTTCTATAACTGGTCAAGATTTAAAGTTACATCAAATTATATATTTAGTAAATTTGATTTATGCTTGTGTCAAAATAGAGAGACTGCAAATTATTTAAAAAAACTGGGTTCAAAAAAAATATTACAACCAGGTAATTTAAAATTTTCTGAGATATCAGACGTAAAAAAATTCAAACTTCGAAAAAAATTGAATAAATTTTTTTTGAGTAAAAATCTAATAATAGGTGGTATTAGTACTCATGATACTGAGGAAAAGTTTTGCATAGAGTTATTTAAAAATTTAAGAAAAAAATTTAATAAGTTTATGTGTATACTTATTCCTAGACACGTAAGTAGAACTAATAGTATAATAGAAAATTTAAAGGACTCTGATCTTACATTTCATAGACATAGTGATAAAAAATTTGTAAATAAGAAAGTTGACGTTTATATTGTAGATACTTTTGGGGAAGCAAAAAAATTTATTGATAAATGTTCTGTGGTATTTGTTGGTGGCTCTTTAATTCACCATGGAGGTCAGAATCCATTGGAGGCTGCAAGATCTGGATGTAAAATAATTCACGGTCCTAATATTGACAATTTCACTGAAGTTTACGCTTTATTAAAATTAATTGGATTATCGTATGAAATAAAAAGAAAAAAAGATGCTTTAAACATTATTGATAAAATTTTAAAAAATAAAGTAAAAAGAAAACAAAATATAAAGAAATTGAAAATAATGGGTCAAAGAATACTTAACGAAAACTATAGGCAACTATCCAATTTTATTTAATGAATTTGAATAAACCAAAGTTTTGGGATAAAAAAAAAATAACAATTTTTTCTGTTTTACTGTACCCTTTGAGTATCATCGTAATCATATTTAATTTCTTAAAATCTTTTAAAAAAGGAAAAAATTTTAACCTACCAATCATTTGTGTTGGGAATATTTATTTAGGTGGCACAGGCAAAACTCCAATTTCAATAAAAATATTTGATATATTTAAAAATTTTGGCAAAAAACCGGCTTTTGTTAAAAAGTTTTATCCATATTTAAAAGATGAAATTAATTTGTTAGAAAAAAAAGGAAAAGTTTTTACTCATAAATCTAGAAAAGTATCATTAATGAATTTGCAGGATGAAGGTTTCGATGTAGCTATTATGGATGATGGATTTCAAGATTTAAGCATCAAAAAAGATTTATCAATTGTATGTTTTAACGAAAATCAATGGGTTGGCAATGGCTTTGTAATACCGTCTGGACCATTAAGAGAAAAAATCACTTCTTTAAAGAGAGCGGAATGTGTTATGATTAATGGAAATTATAACAAACTATATGACGAATATTTGTTAAGTTTCAATAACAAATTAAAAATAATCTATTATAAATATAAACTAGTTTTTTCGCATGAAGGAGTATCTAAAAATGTTATAGCTTTTTCAGGAATTGGTAATCCAAGCAATTTTTTTTTATCTCTTAAAGAAAACAACTTTAATATAATAAATAAATATTCTTTTCCGGATCATTACGAATTTAACGATAAAGAATTGAATAATTTAATTTTAGAAGCAAAACAAAAAAATGCACAATTACTTACAACCGAAAAAGATTATTATAGAATTAACGAAAAATTCAAATTAAAAATTAATTTTGTAAATATAGAAATTCAATTAGCAGATAGATCAAACTTGGAACATTTGTTTAAAAAGTTTATATGAAAATTTTAAAATATTTCATTGAATTTATAATAATAAAATTTTTATTCATTATTTTTAAAATTATTGGATATAAAAACTCGTCAAATCTTGGTGCTATTATTGGTAAAATTTTTGGACCAATGTTTAGAAAAAAGAAAATTATAATGGAAAATTTAGAATCATCAAAAATCGGAAAAAATGAAATTGAAAGAAAAAAAATTATCAAAAATATGTGGGGAAATTACGGAAGAATTTTATCAGAATATCCATTTATAGAGCATTTTGATAATGGAAGATTATCAAATAACCTTGAAATTTACGGACAAGAGATTGTTGAAAAAATAAAAAGAGAAAATAAAAATGTAGTATTTGTATCAGGACATTTTAACAATTTTGAATTGATGGCAATGCATCTTGAGAATAGCGGTATTAAACTTGCAGCTATATACCGTCCATTAAATAATTATTTCCTTAATAACACTATGGAAAATATTAGAAGAAGATACATTTGTAAAAAACAAATTAAGAAGGGAAAATCGGGAACGCGAGAGTTTATAAAACTTATAAAAGAAGGTTATTCTGTTGCTATGATGATTGATCAAAGAGTTACAGAAGGAATATTATCTAATTTCTTAAATAAAGATGCATTTACAACATCAATTCCAGCTCAAATCGCTAAAAAATATAAAATGGAAATCGTACCAGTATATATAGAGAGATATAATAACCATAAATTTAAATTAACTATAGAAAAACCAATTTTTTTTGAAAATCAAAAATCTAATTATGAAATAACATCTGAACTTAACATTTGTTTAGAGAAAATGGTAAAAAGAAACCCAGATCAATGGATATGGTCACACAATAGATGGAAAAGATAATCTTATTCTCTTTTTTTTGAGGCCTCTACATGTGAATAATATGGTTCCTGTAATTCTACATTCCAGTAATTTAACATCTCTAACTTAATTTTTTTTCCTGATACAGCACAAATTACATGATCGCCATTGCTTAATATCTCAAATTTATTTGGTAAATATTTTAATTTTGCTAATTTTTTTAACATTTATAGTTTATAAAGTAATACATGAATATAGCAATAATTGGAAATGGTGGCAGAGAACACTCGATTTGTTATAAAGTAAGAAAATCAAAAAAAGTGAATAAGATTTTTTGTATTCCAGGAAACGCTGGAACCGAGAAAATTGCAGAAAATATTAAAATAAACGTAAATAATTTTAAAGAAATATACTCTCATTTAAAATTTAGAAAAGTAGATTTAATCATAGTTGGTCCTGAAGTGCCTTTGGTAAATGGAATAGTCAATTTTTTTAAAAAAAAAAAAATGAATATATTTGGTCCTGATAGAAACGCAGCAAAGCTCGAAGGTTCAAAAATTTTTATGAAAAAATTCTGTAAAAAATTTAACATTCCAACTGCAGATTATTATCAAATAAAAAGTTTGAGCTCTGCAAAAAAATACTTAAATAAAATAAATTTTCCTCTAGTTGTAAAGTCAGATGGTTTAGCTGCTGGAAAAGGTGTAACCATTTGCAATAATAAATTTGAAGCTTTAAAAAGTATAAAAGAAATATTAAATGGTAAATTTAATTCATCCTCAAAGGTGTTTGTTGAAGAGTATTTGGAGGGGGATGAATTAAGTTATTTTGTTATATCTGACGGTAATCAATTTAAGTGTATTGGTACAGCACAAGATCATAAAAGAATTGGTGAAGGTGATACAGGATTAAATACAGGAGGTATGGGAGCTTATTCTCCTTCATACATAATAAATCAAGATTTAGAAGAAAAAATTATTAATAAAATTATTAAGCCAACAATAAAGGGTATGAGCAAAATCGGATACAAATATAAAGGCATATTATATGCTGGTCTTATAATAAACAAAAACGATCCTAAGTTAATGGAATATAACATAAGATTTGGTGATCCGGAGTGTCAAGTTTTAATGATGAGGCTAAAAAATGATTTGATAAATCTTTTAATGTCTGCCTTAAATAATAAATTAAAAAGTGTGAATATAAAATGGACAAAAGAACCTGGTATAACAATTGTTGCTGCCAATAAGGGATATCCAGGAAAATATAATAAACAAACACAGGTAAATATAATAAAAAAATTTAGACCAAATAAAAATAAACAAATTTTTCATGCTGGGACAGAGAGAAATAAGTTAGGAAAAATAATTGCGGTCGGAGGGAGAGTTTTAAATGCAACAGTTATTTCTAAATCTTTAAATAAAGCTAGAAATGATGCTTTAAAAATTCTTGATAATGTAAAATGGAAAAATAAATATTATAGAAGAGATATAGGATTTAAAATTTTAAATAGATGAGAATTATCGCAGGTCTGTTTAGAGGTTCATCTTTGTATCAACCCATTGATAAACAAACACGTCCTCTTAAAGATATAACCAGAGAGTCAATATTTAATTTACTTTTACATTCAAAGAAAATTAGTGTTAAATTATGTGATAATAGAGTTCTTGATATTTTTTCAGGGACAGGATCATTTGGAATAGAGTGTATATCAAGAGGTGCTAAAGAAGTTACGTTTATTGAAAAATATGAACCTGTTATTAAAGTTTTAGAGAAGAATATAAATAAACTTAAAATTCAAAATCAATGTTCAATAATAAAAAAAGATTTTTTTGATTTGAAAACTAAAAATTTAATTAAACCTTATGATTTCATTTTTATAGACCCTCCATTTGGATTAAAAAATATGTATGAATTAATAAATATTATTATTAAAAGAAAATTGTTAACAAAATATGGAATAATAATTATTCATAGACATAAAAAGTCATTAGATACTTTTCCTGATCTTTTAGTAGAAATCGAACAAAGAGTTTATGGTAATTCGAAAATCACCTTTTTAACTTTAACTTAAAATTTTTTTAGTTTCTATTTTAATAAGCTCAACAGATGGTTGATCAAATGGGTTTACTTTTAGTGCTTTACCTAACAATATTGTTTCTAATACAAAAAAACAAAATAATTCACCTAAAGAATTTTCATCTTTTTGTAAAATTTCAAATGATCTAAAAGGGATTTTTCTTTTTCTAAAAATTTTTTGAGTAGCAATTTTTTGTGCGTTGACTATATTTTTTAACTTCTTTGCTCTCAAATATTTTTTTTCAAAAAGTACGTTTTTCGGCGTAATATAGTCAGATTTTTCATTTATGTTTTCAAAAAAAGTAAAAAAAGAATTCTTTGGACCATCTAAATATAGTTGAAGTAGACTATGATTATCTTTAGGCATTGTTGAAATTATAGGTAATATACCTCTTGATTTTTTGCCTAATGACTCTGCAATTAGCTGTTGATACCATTTAAATAAATTGTCAGAATTTGTATCATAATTTAATATAATTGAATTCGTGTATCCTTTTCTCAATAATTGTATTGTAAAATCTACATTTAAAATTAAATATTCTAAAAATTTTTTATTATTAACCAATTTATCAAATTTTTTAAATTTTTTCTCGTTTAAGCCCATTAATTCTGCTGGCAACATTCCAACTTCAGACAAAACAGAATACCTACCACCTATAAAATTTTTATGTTCAAAAATTTCACTTTCAAATTTTTTTGCGATTTTCATTAAATAGCTGTCTTTATTTTCTGTAATAAAAATATTTTTGTTTGAATTATTTTTTTTTTGTAGTACGTGCAAATTACTTATTGTTTCTAGGGTCTCACCTGATTTAGATATAATAATATTTACTGATTTTTTTTGAGCATTAACCTTTGGCTCAAGATTATTTATAAAATTAAATTTTTTTTTTACTCTTTTAATTAAAAACTGATGGATAGCTTCAGCACCTAGTATAGAACCTCCCATACCAATTAAATTATAATTTTGATATTTTTTTAGCTTTAGTAATTGTTTTTTTGAATAGCTATATTTATAATTTTTTGAAAAACTTTTAAGTAAAGGATATTGTTTTAATAAATTTTGTTTTTTAAAATTATTTAATTTTTTCTTCAAAGAAGCTTTATTAAACTTTTTTTTAAAATTGTTAAACTTAATATTATTAGTTAACATCTAATCACTAATTTTTTCTAAAATGTTATCCTCTAATGAATCAGTCAAATTATTATCATTTAAAGATTTATTTTTTTTTGTAGTATTTAAATTAAGTTTTTTTTTTATGTTTTGATCTTTATCCCCATTGTTTGTTTTTAGAGAATTTTCTGGTTCTGGCAATTCGTTAAAATCTGGAGGCATTGAAAGTGGATTTTTTTTTTCTATTAGAAATTCATCACTTCCATCCGACCTCGATTTACCTGATAGTGCATTTTGAGCACCTTGACAAGAAATCAGAAAAATCAAAGATAATATTAAAAATAAATTATGAATTTTGTTCATTAGTTTTTTTATAATCGAAAATTTCAATAAATATAAGGCAAAATATCCCAATTGTTATAAATATATCCGCCACATTAAATATAAACCAATGATATCCTTTGAAACTTATATCGATAAAATCTGGTACAGCACCGTAGTAAACTCGATCAAATAAATTACCCATAGAACCACCTAAAATAATAATAAAAATTTTTCTTTTTATATTTTTTGATAAAATTGTTAGATAAATAATAAATAAATTAATCGCTCCAATTAAAAAAGTAGTTAAATTATAAAAAAAATTATTTTCAGATGAAAATAATCCAAAACCAATACCTGAATTCCATATTAATATAAAACTAAGAAATTCATTTATATGAATTGAAAAGTAATTAGAGTTTTCTGATAAATTTAAAATAAAAATTTTTGAAAATCTATCTAAAGCAAATATTAAAAAAAATAATAAAAAATTTATTAAAATTTTTTTTAAATTTAGATTAAGCATTTATTAATTTTAACCATGTCTTTCACAAGAAATTTCTTTGATTTTCCAACAAACAGGACATTTAGTTCCAACAGCTTTTTTTGTAGTTACCACAACATCTTCAGATTGATTTGTATCCTCTAGAATAGTTGCTTTTGAAACTATTAATAATTCCTCAAAATTAAAATTTTTAAAATCTTTAAAATTATTGCTGCTTAAAACCATAGTGACTTCAGCTTCTAAGCTTGATCCAATCAATTTTTCATTTCTTTTTGTTTCAATGCTAATGTTGCATAAATCTCTAATTCGAAATAATTGTTTCCATTTATTAGCTAATTTTTCGTTATACCAATTTTGGGGTATAATTGGAAAGTTTTCTAAATGAATACTTTTGCTGTCCTTTTTTATTATTTTAAAAACTTCTTCTGTAGTGAAAGTAAGAATTGGCGCAAACCATTTTAATAAACAATTTAATATTATGTTTAATATTTTTATACAATTTTGCCTCTTTTCCGAATTTATTGGATCACAATAAAGGGTATCTTTTCTAATATCAAAATAAAATGATGAAAGGTCAACCGTACAAAAATTTAACAATTCTTTATAAAGTACATGAAAATTATAAAAACCAAAATTTAAATGTAATTTTTTGTTTAATTGATAAATTTTGTGAAGCATAATTTGTTCAATCTCAGATAAATTTTCAACATTAATCTTGTCGAGTGCAAACTCAGAAAAATTATCTTTCAGATTTCCTAATAAATAACGAAAAGTGTTTCTAATTTTTCTGTAAGCCTCAGCGTGCTGTTCTAGTATAGAATAATCTATTCTTAAGTCCTCAGCATAATTAGAAGCTGCAACCCAAATCCTCAAAATATCTGCACCATATTTTTTTAAAATATCTTCAGGAGAAATTGTATTACCTGCAGATTTAGACATTTTGTGACCTTTTCCATCCACTACAAATCCGTGAGATAAAATACTTTCAAAAGGTGCTTTGCCTCTTGTACCACACGACTGAAGTAAAGAAGAATGAAACCACCCTCTGTGTTGATCTGAGCCTTCTAGATACATAGAAGCTGGCCACTTTAAATCATTTCTTTTTTCTAAAACAAAAGAATGTGTAGAGCCACTATCAAACCATACTTCAACAATGTCGCTAAGCTTTTCAAATTCTTCAGATTTATATTTTGAGCCTAAGAACCTTTGAGGATTATCAGAAAACCAACAATCAGATCCTTCTTTTTCATAAATACTTGCTATATTCTCAAACACATCGTCATCAATAAGAACTTTTTTTGTTTTTTTGGATACAAAAATGGGTAGAGGTACACCCCAAACCCTTTGTCTGGATACACACCAATCTGGTCTTGTTTCAATCATTGATCTTATTCTTTCTTTTCCTTTATTCGGATAGAAGGTTGTTTGATCTAAAGCCTTTAATGCTTTTTTTCTTAATCCGTGACTTTCCATTGAAATAAACCACTGTTGTGTTGCTCTATGCACAAGTGGAGCTTTTGATCTCCATGAATGAGGATACGAGTGTTCTAACTTGCCATTTGATAAAAGATTTTTTTCTTCCCTAAGTTTGTCAATAACAACTGAGTTAGCTTTAAATATATGTTGACCTGTAAATAACGGTATATTTTTTGTATATTTTCCATCGTCATCCACCGTTTCTAATGCTTTAATATTATATTTAAGGCACAAATTAAAATCGTCTGGTCCGTGGCTAGGGGCGCAATGTACAATGCCTGTACCCTGTTCTATAGTAACGAATCTGGCTTCAAGCATTGGCACTTCATATTCAAAACCAATATTCACGAATGGATGTGTGCAGATCGTATCTTGAAATTTTTTTCCATCGAACTCATTAGTAATTTTATAACCTTTAATATCACAATCATTGATGACATTTTGTAAAAGCTCCTTTGCTATTACAATTTTTCTATTTTTAAAAACATTTTGATCTTTAATTTCTATTATTAAATATTTAAGATTTTCATTATAAGCTAGTGCTTTATTTGCAGGAATAGTCCATGGTGTTGTTGTCCATATAACTATTTCACAATTATCGAGCTCTTTATATTTTGTTTTTTTAATTTTAAAAGTTGCATATATTGTATCAGATGTATGATCCATGTACTCAACTTCAGCATCGGACAACGCGGTTTTTTCTACAGTGGACCAAAGAACTGGTTTATACCCTTTATAGAGGCTTCCTTCTTTTAAAAATTTTCCAAGCTCTCTAACAATTTGTCCTTCCGCATCAAAGCTCATTGTAGAATAATAATTTTCCCAATCACCTATAACACCAAGTCTTTTGAATTGATCTTTATGTATTTTTATCCATTTATTCGCAAATTCTCTACACTCTTTCCTAAACTCTACAATAGGTACATCGTTTTTGTTTTTTTTATTCTTTTTGTACTGTTCTTCAATTTTCCATTCTATTGGTAGTCCATGACAATCCCATCCTGGTACGTAAACAGAATCTTTACCATTCATTTGATGAAACTTAATTATTATATCTTTTAATATTTTGTTCAAAGCTGTTCCCATATGAATATTCCCATTTGCATATGGAGGACCATCATGTAGAATAAATTTTTCTTTACCTTTAGTATTTTTACGAAGATTTTCGTATAAATTTATTTCATCCCAGTATTTGATAAGATCTGGTTCTTTTAACGGCAAGTTTGCCTTCATAGAAAAAATTGTCTTAGGTAAATTTATTTGATCTTTGCTCATTTTTTATTAAATTTATTTATGTTTAGTCTTTAATATATCCTTGTCGATTTGTTTTTTTAATTGATCAATATTTTTAAATTTTCTTTCTCCTCTAATAAACCTAATAAATTGTACTTTCAATTTTTTAAGATAAATATTTTTTGAAAAATTAAACAAATTAACTTCAAGAAGTATTTTTTTTTGATTAAAGGTTGGTCTATAACCTAAATTTGCGATACCATTGAATATTTTATTACTATTCCCAATTTTTGATTTGATTGCATAAACACCTGGTTTCGCAATTATATAGTCTTTGATATCAATATTACACGTTGGAAAACCAATCTGTGTTCCTATTTTTCTTCCAATCTGAACAGTGCCTTCAACTGTCCAATTTCTGTTTAAATATTTATTTGCAAGTTCCAGTTTACCACTAGCTAAATATTTTCTAATTAAACTTGATGAGATTATTTTTGATTTTTTTTTTAAAGGACTAGGATTTATAATTTTATAATTATATACATTTTCATAATATTTTAAAGATTTCACATCGCCTTCCCTTTTGTTACCAAATTTAAAGTTATTACTCACAAAAATATAACGTGGCTTAATTTTTTTATAAATTATATCTTTTATAAACTTATGATATTTAATTTTTGAAAAACTCCTATCAAATTTTTTATTTATCAAAAAATCTATTTTGTATTCGTTAAACATATCAATTTTTTGATTTATATTCGATATTCTATAATTTTTTAGATTTGAATTGAAAAACATTTTAGGTATAGGATCAAAAGTTATTACGCCTATCTTCAATTTTTTTTTTTGTTTAA
>CESW01022841.1_pt1 | contig 16836 bp, 16 predicted proteins | sample 531171 | NCBI WGS metagenome assembly CESW01 (sample SAMEA2621859, study PRJEB7988) | marine metagenome | biome: marine biome (ENVO:00000447); feature: surface water layer (ENVO:00002042); material: "saline water (ENVO:00002010), including plankton (ENVO:xxxxxxxx)" | depth 5 m
GATTTAGTGTATGTTAAAAATTTTTTCAAAGCAAATAGCTCTTTACTTGATAAATATAAGGAAAAAATAAATAGAAATATTTGTAAGTTAGAAAGTAAGAATACTTATAGTTATCAAAGTCCATCGATATTTCCAACTTTTGTAAATAAAAAAATAAATTACTTGGAATATGACATATTTCATTTGTGTTGGATAAATGAATTTTTAAGTATAGAGGATATAGGTAAATTAAATAAACCAATAGTTTGGTCAATTTGTGATATGTGGCCCTTTACAGGAATAAATCATTATGATGATTATGATGAAACTGCGCCATGGAGAAAGAGTCATTTTATTTCATTAAAAAAATTTTCTATTGATAAGTGGGTAATGAATAGAAAAATCAAAGCTTGGAAAAAACTTATGAATATAGTTGTGCCAAATAAATGGATGTATGACTGTGTCAAAGATAGTAAAATAATGTCTAATTTTGATTGTCATATAATTAAATGGCCTGTTGATGAAAAAATATTTTTTCAAAAAAACAAAAAGGAGTGCAAAAATAGGTTTAACTTAAATAAAAGTAGAAAGTTATTAATATTTGGTATTTCTAATGGACTTAATGACAAAAGAAAAGGTTGGAAATATCTAGAAAAAGCTATTCAACTTACTAAAACTGAATTTGATCTTTTAATATTTGGTATAAAAAAACCCTCAAATTTCAACTTAAAAATACAAGGAAATATTTATTTTAAGGATAAAATAAATGATGATAGTGAGTTATGTGATTTATATAATTCAGCAGATTGTTTAATATTACCCTCATTAAATGATAACACTCCCCTAATTTCTCAAGAAGCTCAAATGTGTGGATTACCAATTGTATTATTTGATCATAATGGACTTTCAGATGTTATAAAACATAAGCTTAATGGATATAAAGCTATACCAGAGGACTCTTTGTCATTAGCGCAAGGTATTGATTGGGTTTTAGAAAATCTTAATGATGATAAATTAATAAACAACTCATTGTTAGCTTCTGAGAAAATAAAATTAAAATTTATAGGCAATGAATATAAAAAACTTTATGAAAAAATTTTAAATAGATAATATTGATAAAGTTATTTATTGAACTATAATTTGTATTAAATCTACAATGCCCTTAATATCAATTATATTACCTTATTATAACAACGAAAAGTATATTTTTAAAACTATAAATTCAGTTTTAAAACAGACATATAAAAGATTTGAGTTGATAATTATTTTTGACGAATATTTCAAAATTAAACATAATGTCTATGATAAACTGCTAAGGTTAAAAAAAAAAAATAAAAAGATTAAAGTTATTTTGAATAAAAAAAATTTTGGTGTTGGAATTTCTAGGAATATAGGAATTTCTATATCAAAAGGAAAATATATTGCTTTTATTGATAGTGATGATTTATGGGATAGAAAAAAATTAGAGACACAAGTTAATTTTATGAAAAAAAAAAATCTTAAATTCTCACACACTAACTATAATATAATTAATAAAAAAGATAAGATAATTGGAAAATTTTATTCTCCAAAACAATTAAAGTATTCAAAATTAATCAATTCATGTGATATTGGAACTTCTACCGTAATGATTAATAGATCAATTATTCATATGTGTAAATTTCCAAAACTCAAAACCAAGGAAGATTTTGTTGTATGGCTGCGTTTTGCAAAAAAAAATATATCTATTATATCTATAGACAAATTTTTGACTTATTGGAGATCAACTAGTGGGTCATTATCTTCTTCAATTACCCAAAGATTTTTTGATGCTTTTAAAGTTTATCATCATTATGAGAATTTTAATATAATTAAATCAATTTTTTTAACTGTTAATTTGAGTTTACATTCTTTAATTAAAAAAATTAAAATTTATATTTAAAATGACTGTCTTTTATCAATTTTTTATTTATTTAGTATCGCTAGTATTTATTAACTCTTTTTTAATTAAAAATAATTTACTTATAGACTCACCTCTTATAGATAAACATAAAAAAAAAATTTTCTTTTCTCAAAAAGTTCCAAAATCTTTGGGATTAATAATTTTTTTATTCGTTGTTTTAAATCTAAACTTTGATATTTACGAACTTTATTTAATCTTTTTTATTTTCTTTTTGGGTATTTTATCAGATGTAAAAAAATTAAATTCTCCAAAGCTGCGATTTTTATTTCAGTCAATTATTGTTTTTTCTTTTTTAATTTATTCTGGAGATTTAATTCAAGGTACGAAAGTGCCCTTTATAGATTACTTATTAAAATTTCAATTTTTTAGTATAGGTTTAACGCTTTTTTGTATTTTGATAGTAGTTAATGGTTCTAATTTTATCGATGGTTTAAATACTCTCTGTCTTGGATATTATTTATCTTTAGCTATAATTCTTTTATTTTTTCAAATAAATACTTCATATCAATTTGATAGTATCTATTTATTTGTATGTGTTTTAGTATTACTTTATTTTTATAATTTTTTAGGTAAATCTTTTTTAGGAGACTCCGGTTCTTATTTATTGGGATTTTTATTTTCTATTTTGTTGATTGATATTCATGTTTCAAAACTAAGTATTTCACCTTGGTTTATTGCTGTATTATTGTGGTATCCAGCCTTTGAAATCTTATTTTCTATAATTAGAAGATCTTCACAATCTAAGAATCCTTTTTTGCCTGATAATAGACATTTTCATCAACTCTTATATTTATATTTTAAAAAAAAATTTAATTTAAAGACAGCTCTTATTAACCCTTTAATTGCTAATATTATAAATTTATATAATTTTTTATCGTTTTACCTGGCTTATAGTTATTATAATTTTTCAATAGTAATGATAATTATATTCTTTTTTAATTGCTTCACTTATTTAATACTTTATTTAATATTGCATAAAAATATATCTAAATATTGACAAGAAAATATATGTATATTAATTGAGCAAGAAAATAATGAATTTTTTAAATTTTATTAAATATCTTATTAAGGCAAAAAAAATTTATTTATTACCTTTTTTTCTTGCATTAATGATTTTCGGTTTTTTTGTGATTGCATCTCAATCACCAACTATAGCGCCATTCTTATATGCAATCTTTTAAAAGATTATTAAAAAAAATCTTTAAATATATTAAACCAATAGGTAGATTTTTTGGAAGATTTTTATCCCCATTATCTTTATTGTTGGTTTATTTATTCATAGTAATCCCCACTTGCATCTTTTTAAAAATATTAAATAAAGATGCTCTTAGTATTAAAATAGACAAAAAAAAAAATACGTATTGGATAAGTAGAAAAGAAGATCCAAATTTTGAAGAACAATTTTGAAAAAAGATACAAATATAATAGGTATATCTTGTTATTATCATGACAGTGCAGCTGCTTTGATACAAAATGGTATTGTTTTAAATGCTATTCAGGAAGAGAGATTAACTAGAATTAAACATGATAGTAGTTTTCCAATTAATTCAATAAAAGAAATATTAAGAATTAATAAATTAAGTCTATCAAATGTAGATCACATAGTTTTTTATGAAAAACCATTTGTCAAATTTGAGAGGTTGATGGATACGTATGTTTCATTCGCACCTAGGGGGATAAAATCATATCTTAAATCAATGCCTCTTTGGATAAGTGAAAAGTTATTCCAAAAAAAAAATATGATAAATCAACTAAATTCTATAGAAAAAATAAAGGATATTGAAAAAAAGATAAAATTCTCTGAACATCATCTCAGCCATGCTGCTAGTACGTTTTATCCATCCCCATTCAAAGATGCTTTGATATTGACTATTGATGGCGTTGGAGAAAAAGTAACCACCTCAGTAGCAGTTGGCAAAGGAACTAAAATAAAAATTACTAAAGAAATTCATTTCCCCCATTCGCTTGGTTTACTTTACTCTTCATTCACGCATTTCCTTGGATTTAGAGTTAATGATGGAGAATATAAAGTAATGGGTTTGGCTCCTTATGGAAAACCATTATATAAAGATTTAATTTATAATCATCTTATTGATTTAAAAGAAGATGGAAGCTTTAGATTAAGAATGAATTACTTTGAATTCGCAACTAATTTAAAAATGATTGGAAAAAAATTTGAAAATCTTTTTGGATCAAAAATAAGAAAATCAAATGAGAAAATTAATCAATTTCACATGGATATTGCATCATCTATCCAAAATGTTTTAGAGGAAATAATTTTAAAATTAATAATTAATTTAAAAAAAGATTATCCAAATTTAGATAATCTTTGTTTAGCTGGTGGGGTAGCTTTAAACTGTGTTGCAAATGGAAAAATACTACAGAGTAAAATTTTTAAAAATATGTGGGTACAACCAGCCTCAGGTGATGCAGGAGGATCAATTGGTGCCGGTCTTGCTTATTGGCATAGAAAATATTCAAAAAATGAAAGTGATGTAAAGAAATTAAATTATTTTGATCCTAGGTTGGGTACAAAATATTCAAATGAAAAAATTGAACAAGTATTAAAAAAATTTAATTCTAGATATAAATATTTGGAAGATAATGATTTAATAAAAAAGACTGCCAATCTTCTTTCTGAAAAAAAAGTAATAGGCTGGTTTCAAGATAAAATGGAATTTGGACCACGTGCTCTTGGGTCTAGATCAATTATAGCTGATCCTAGAGACCAATTTATGCAAAAAAAAATAAATATGAAAATAAAGTATAGAGAGGGATTCAGACCCTTTGCACCTATAGTTTTAGAGGATTATGTTAAAAATTTTTTTGATATTGAGTCAATTAGCCCATACATGCTTTTAGTAGGCCAAGTAAAAGATAATGAAAAATTCAAAGGCAACCTAGATAAATTTATTGGTTTTGAAAAGCTTAAAAATATTAAGTCCTCGATACCTGCTGTAACACATGTAAATTATTCTGCAAGGATACAAACTGTATCTCAAAGTCAAAATCCAAAAATTTACAATTTAATTCAAGAATTCCATAAAATTACCAACGTGCCAATTTTAGTAAACACTTCATTTAATATTAAGGATGAACCAATAGTAGAAAGTCCAAATGATGCATTTAGATGTTTTATGGCCTCAGGTCTAGATTATATGGTGTGTGGAAATTTTTTGTTAAAAAAAGATGAACAGTATAATGACTGATAGATATAATAAACTTGCAAAATTCTTAATTGGTAAAAACAGAAAAAAAATAATTTTTGATAATAATTTTTTTACAGATGATGAAAACAAATTTTTTTTAATCAACAAAACTATTCCAGATTTCTTTATTGAGGACATTGAAACGAAAAAAATTACTGTTATTCAAGACAAATTCTATAATGAAATAAAATTTCCGAATTATGATGATCTTGACGATTTTTCATCATTGATAGATAAAGCAAATAAATCAATATTTGCTAAATTCCTTGATGAACAGATAGGGTTTGGCTCAAAAATTTTAGAAGTTGGATGTGGAACAGGGCAATTATCTAATTTTTTATCAAGATACAATAGAAAATTGTTTGGTATAGATCTCTCAGAAAGCTCCTTAGCTATGGCAGAGAATTTTAGAGTTAAGTCTGATATTGAAAATGTTTATTTTATGAAAATGAATTTGTTTAATCTGTTATTCAATAATGATTTTTTTGATTATATTATTTCAATAGGTTGCTTACATCATACACAAGATCCAAAGAAAGCATTTTTTTCAATAGAAAAAAAATTAAAAAAAGGTGGATATATAGTTCTTGGTTTGTACCATAAATATGGAAGAATTTATACTAAACTACGTAAGATAATTTTTTCTATTTTTGGTGAAAAAGTTTTTTTTTTAGATAAATATTTAAGAAATAAAAGTATAAGTTATCAAAAAAGATTAACTTGGTACAAAGATCAATACAAAAGTCCTCATGAAATTTCTTATTCAATTAGCGAAGTTTTAGAGTGGTTTAAAGAAAAAAATCTTACCATAACTAAAATTTTACCAATTGATGATTTAAATATGCAACCCAAGTTATTTGATGATGATCTAAAAAATTATAATAATTTAGGAATGAAAGAAGTAATGCTTGCTCTTAATATTAGTCACGCAAGTGAAGGTGGTTTATTTACAATAATTGCAAAAAAATGATTAATCTTTTTACATCATTTTATACAATAATTTTTTTGGTATTAAATCCAATTACTCTAAATTTAATTTTCCATAATAAGATGTATGGATATTTTTTCACACCTGCTTTAATTATTTTTGATGTAGTTGTTTTTTTACTCGCCTATTTAACTTTTAAAAGTAAAAATAAAGTAGAGTCCTTAATTGTTTTTTCTTCATTTATAATTCTAATTGTTATTTGTGAAGTTGCAGCGAATAAATTTATGTATAGCAAAAAAAATTCTTTTGATTTTATTTTTAAAGAGCCAGTTTTTTACCAGGACGAAAAACAAAATTTTAGACAAAAATATTATAAATGTGCACTTAAAAAATCTGATTATTATCACAAGTTGTATTTTTTTAGTGCCCCTAAGAATCTTGATTGCGGTGGCTGGTCAACAACTAAATCTAAAAACGGTCCATGGATAAGAAACACTATTAATTTTAGTGATCAATCAAATGAAAATAACATATGGTTTTTTGGAGGCTCAACAATGTACGATGGAGTTTTGTCAGATAAAGATACAATTCCATCCTTAGTTTCAGACAAATTAAATTTTAATAACAAAAATTTCTATATAGAGAACTTTGGGATTGGTGGCCTTGATCTACATTATGAGGTAAATAATTTTTTTAATCTTTTAAGATTTTCAAAAAATAAACCAGAAATAGTAGTATTTTATGATGGTTACAACGACATTTTTAATAAGCTAAAGCATAGTGGTGAATTTTTTATATTTAATTTTTCTCAAAACTTGATGTATGACCAAAACAATTTTCATAAATCTTTATACTTTTTTTCAGAATTTTTATCAGACTATAGTGTTATTTACAAAAATACCTTAGGAAAAAAAATAAGAAAATTTAATATTGATAGATTACATCAAAATAAAAAAGAATTTACAATTGATGAAATAAGTGATGATTTCATTAATTCTATTAAGATTGCAAATGATTTGGCAAAGAAAAATAATATTGATATTTATTTTTTTTTACAACCCACACCTTTTGCAAGAAAAAATCCAGCGGGCATAGAGATTAGTTATCATAATTTAGAGGAAGCAAAATTAGCAAGAAAGATTTATAAAAACATTTCAACTAATATAAATCTTGAAAACTTTTATGATATTAGTAATATTTTTGATAATTATTCTGAACAATTTTTTTATGATTATGCTCATTTAAGCAGAAAAGGTAATCTAGTTATTGCGGAAAAAATTTTTGAAATTGTAAATAAGAAAATAAAGCAATAAAATAAATATTTAACTTTTTCTAGCTTGAGATTTAACTTTATTTATTATAGTTACTGCTGGTGAAACAAAAAAATTTAAAATACTTGCATATAGGTTGTGGTGATAATGTTTTACCTAAGCCTTTTATAAATATTGACTCTCGAAAAAAAAAGGGTGTTTTAAACTTAAAGGCCTATCCATTAAAGTTCAAAGATAATTCTTTTAATCTTGTTTATGCATCACATATACTCGAACATTTTAATAAAATTAAAGTCTTAAAAGTTTTAAAAGAATGGGTTAGAGTTTTAAAACCTGGTGGCGTTCTTAGAATTTCTGTTCCAAGCTTTGATAATTTATCATTGATTTACAAAATAGATAAAAACATCGATAATATATCTGGTCCTTTGATGGGAGGTCAGACTTATAAAGATAATTTTCATTATGAAATATTTAATCAAAAAAAATTAATAAAATTATTGACTAGTGCCGGTCTAGAGGCAATTCATCCTTGGGATTTTAGAAGAACAATTCACTCAAAATATTGGGATTTTTCACAAGCAACGACCAACGAAATTCCAATCTCACTTAATTTAGAGGGAAGAAAAAAAATTGTAAATAAAAATTCAGATTATGTTTTTAAAGAATTCAATACAATTTTTAATAAGTTAAAAAAAGATAAGAAATATTACAAAAAGATCAGATCCATTTTAAAATCAATTAAATGAAAAAAGTTTTAATAACAGGAAGTTCAGGATTAATCGGTTCTGAAGCAGTAAATTTTTTTTTAAAAAAAAATTTTTTAGTTTTTGGTATTGATAACGACCTTAGATCAAAGCTATTTGGGAAGAAACATTCTACAAAAAAATTTGTTGAAGATCAAAAAAAGAATAAAAATTTTAAATTTTACTCTATTAACCTAATAAACTATCAAACATTAGAAAATTTATTTAAAAAATTCAAATTTGATCTGATAATTCATACTGCAGGTCAACCTTCGCATGATTGGTCAGCTAAAGATCCTGTTTTCGATTTTAAAATAAATGCTTTGGCTACCGTAAATCTGTTACAATTAACAAAATTATATTGTTCAAAAAGCGTCTTTATTTTTACTTCAACAAATAAAGTTTATGGAGAACTTCTGCCTAAAAAATTTAAACTTAAAGAATTAAGAACAAGGTATGAGGCTTATAACAAATCAAATAATCTATTGTTGATTGATGAAAAATTTCCAATTGATGACACTATTCATTCACCTTTTGGTGTCTCCAAGACTTCTGCAGATTTAATGGTACAAGAATTTGGTAAATATTTTAAAATTAAATCTGTTACATTTCGTTGTGGTTGTATCACTGGTCCAAATCATCAAGGTGCTGAACTACATGGTTTTTTATCATATTTAGTAAATTGTGTGGTGAGGAATAAAAAATATAAAATATTTGGTTATAAGGGAAAACAAGTGAGAGATAATATTCATTCATATGATCTTGTTAAAATGTTTTGGGAATTTTATAAAAGACCTGGCTATGGAGAAATCTATAACGCTGGAGGCGGAAGAAAAAATTCAATCTCGATTTTAGAAGCTATAAAATTAACCTCTAAATTAATTAATAAAGATTATAAGAATTATCAAATATTAAAACAAAATCGCAAAGGTGATCATATATGGTATATTACAGATTATTCAAAATTTAAAAAAAAGTACAAAAATTGGGTAATCACTAAAGACATTAATTCTACAATTAAGGAAATAATAAAGGCCATTTATTAATTTTGAATAGATTAAATTTTAAAGAGTAATCTTATCATTTCAATTAGGATATAAGCTCCATCTTTTAGTGCGTTTACTTTTTTTTCCCCACTTATTCGTGCTCGTTCAAAAGAATTACTAGTACCCAATCTCAGACCTGACCTTTTTGCTTTAATTGGTAGTTCAACACATAATCTAAAATCTTTTCTTGTAAGATCTAAAGATTTAATCTCATTTGTTTTGGCTAAAACATAAGTGTATAAAATATCTGATATTTTTAGTTTAAAAAAAATATTACCTATCTTTGTGAAGATATAATTTCCTATGAATGTAACAAAAGTATCATCTTCGCTACCACAGTTTTTTTCATATCTAGTTCCAAAAATAGCATCGAAATTTTGATCATTTAATTTTTTGTACATAAAGTTTAATTCCTTAGGATTGAACGAGCCATCAGCATTAAAAATACAAAAAAATTCTGTGCTCACATTATTCAGCCCTAATAGAATTGCATCACCATAACCTTTACCTTTTTGGAAAATTATTTGACAATTATATTGTGAGATAGAATTAATTGTTTCAACATCGCTTTCCTCTAAAACGATTAAAATTTTTACTTTATAATTTTTCAGCTCTTCTAAAACAATTGGAAGAGACTCCTTCTCCCTTTTGGCTGGAATTACTAAAGTTAAATCTTGCATTTTTTTTGAATTAAAGGTTATTCATTAAACAAGTAAAATTCAAATAAAAGGAATCTAATTCTTTTAAAAATAAATCGACTTTTTAAGACAAATGATTATACTTTAAATTTAATTATCGTATATTAGAACTTCTTGTAAAATGATTAAATTTATCACTGGATAACTTATATAAATCCAAATAATGACTTTTAACTTATTAATATTATTTTCTTTTTATTTTCTAATTATCTTTTCAGTAATTGGATATGGAAGTTTTTTTTGTAAGATATTATCAGGAAATAATAATATTAATTTTGGTTTTAAAGGTTTGTATGGTTTATTCTTTTTGATAGTTTATTCATCTTTATCTCATTATTTTTTTGCTCATTCAATATTACATAATTCACTTATTTTAATTTTTGGATTATTTTTATTTATCTTTATCTTTAAAGATAGATTAGATGATTTTTATGGCAAAACACTATTATTAATTTTTTTAATTCTTTTTGTAGCTTTATTAATTTTTAAAACTCATGATGATTTTCCCTATTACCATTTTGGTTATAGTTACTATCTGACACAAGAACCTTTGCTTATTGGAGTTGGTCAATTTAACCACGGTTTTAGAACACCATCATCAATTTTTTACTTAAACTCTTTATATTTCTTACCTTTTATAGAGCATTACTCTTTTTACATACCAACTTTACTTTTTTTAGGTTTTTCAAATTTTATATTATTTTCAAATTTACATAAAAATATAAAAGAAAAAAAATTAGATTATTTATTTTTTCTAAATATTTTAATTTTAATTTTCATCAATATTTTTTTTTATAGATTACAAGAACATGGCACAGATAGATCTGCGCAAATTTTGATATCTGTTTTATTTATTGAAATTTTATATTTAATTACATATCTAAAAAATTTCAAAAAACATATTTCAAATATCTTCATTTTACTTGGTATAATAATATCTCTTAAAGCATTTTATGTTTTATATTTATTATTATTTATACCCTTAACTATTATATTATATAAATATAAAAAATTTAATTTAGTAACTTATTCTTTAAACAATTTATATTTCTTTGCATTCTCATTTTTGTTACTAATAGTAATTTCAATATACCTCTTCAATACAGGATGCTTGTTATATCCATTGTCATTTACATGTTTTGATAATTTTGACTGGTCGATAGGTGTTGAAAATACAGCTAAAATGAATGAGCATTATCAACTTTGGTCAAAAGCCGGTAAAACACCAAATTCTAACGTTTTAGATCCAGAAAACTATTTAATGAACTTTAATTGGATACCTAATTGGATTGATTTGTATTTTTTTAATAAAGTAAGTGATTTTTTATTAGGACTATTTGTGGTTAATTTAATAGTGTTTATTTTCTTTTTTAAAAAAAATAAAATTAAATTTATTTTTGATCAAAAAATTAAAAGTATACTGACTTTATATTTTTTTATTTTTATATTACTTGTTGAATGGTTTATAAATCATCCTGCTTTAAGATATGGCGGTTACATATTAATTGCGTTGATAACTTTCATTCCAATTTCTTTAATTTTAGAAAAAAATCAAAAAAAATATTCAAATTCTATTTTTAAATTTAAGATTTTAATTTCAATCACAATTTTAGTTTTTATAATGAGAAATTTTGACAGAATTAATAATGAGATTAATAAGTATGATTATAATCCATTACAAAATTCATTTTATTATGTTGACAAAAGTCATTTTAGAATTCAAAAAAATTTTGACTATTTAATAACTAACTTTGATAATTGTAAAGTCAACCTAAATACTTGTGATACAATTTTAAGTAAAAAGGTCAAAGAGTTTTCCCCTGGTAGATATATGTTTGTTTATGATTAAATTTTTAACTTTAAATCTATTAAAATATTTTGACTTTTTAAATCAATCAAAAGTAATTAAATTTTTAAAAAAAAAAGGATACAAAAAATTTGATACCCTTTTTGATGTTGGTGCTCATCGAGGAGAAACCATAAAGTTATTTTTAAACAATTTTTCAATTAAAAAAATTTATTCATTTGAACCATTAAAAGTAAATTTTTTTTTTTTAAAAAAAAACTCTAATAAATTAAAAAAAACAAATAATGAAGTTTCTATAATTGTTGAAAATATAGCACTGGGCAATGAAAATAAAAAAGTTTTAATAAAGCAATTTAGTGAGACATCTTCATCCACAATAAATGATATAAATTTAAAATCAAAATATTTCAGAAGAAAATCTTTTTTGCTGTATGATAAAAAAAAACCTTATAGTGAAAAAGAAATCGATCAAATAAAATTCTCTGATTACATAAAAAGAAATGATATTACTAAAATTGATTTTTTAAAGATAGATACTGAAGGATTTGAAATGAAAGTCTTAAATGGCCTAGGAGATCAATTAACCAAAGTTGGGATCATTATGTTTGAACATCACTATGATAATATGATTATAAAAAGATATAAATTTAGTGATATAAATAAGTTATTAATAGAAAATAATTTTAGACAAATTTTTAAATATAAAATGGCTTTCAGAAAAACGTTTGAATATGTTTATGTTAAAAAAAGCTAATTATAAAGCCTCCGTTTTAGTTGCAAATTATAATAATGAAGAACATTTATCTCAATGTGTTGAGTCAATTATAAAACAAAATTATAGAAATATTGAAATTATAGTAATAGACGATAATTCAAATGACAAATCTTTAGATGTTTTAAAAAAGTATGAAAATAAAATAGTTTTACTAGAAAAAAGAGAACCTAAAACTAATATTGCTTCTTTCGATCAAGCTAAAAGTTATCATGAATGTTTAAAAATTGCCTCTGGTGAAATTATTTTCTTTTGTGATAGTGATGATTTTTTTACAGAAAGTAAAATCGAAAAAGTAATTGATATATTTGATGAAAATATTGAAACTAAGATTGTATTTGATCTACCTATATATAAATTTGATGAAAAAATTGTATTAACAAAAAATAAACGAAAATTTTATAAAAGTTTTTGGCCAAATATTTTTCCTACAAGTTGTATTGCGATTAAAAGAGATGAGTTAATAAATAATTTATCATATTTAAATCATCAAAATTTCCCAGATGTGTGGTTAGACTTTAGAATTATTTTAATATCTGAGTATATTCTCAAAAACAAAACTGTCATTCTTGATAAAAATCTAACTTATTACAGACAAACCAAAACAAATATTTCTTCAAAATTTAAGTTTTTATCTAGAATGTGGTGGATTAGAAGGCACCAGGCTCATAACTTTGTTAAATTTTTTTTCAAAAGTAATAAAATTTCTTTTAAACCTAATCTTGATTATGTTGTTACAAAAATAATAAATAGAATTATTGAATGAGAAAAAAAATCTTAATCATTGGAAAAAAAAGCTTTGTCACATCCCTTTTAAAAAATGATTTAAGAAAGTTTTTTTTTTTAAAAATTATTGATTTTGAAAATTTTTTAAAGATTAAAAAAAGTCATCTAACAAATTTCAATCATATCATTAATTGCTCGTTGAATATAGGATATGTCACAAAAAAATATGATATAAAAAATGATTTTGACTTAACAATTGCAAATAAAATAAAAGATTATGACATAAAGTATATTTATTTTAGTACACGAAAAGTATATAAACCAGGTGACAATTTAAAAGAAAATTCAATTAAAAGACCTAAAAGTTTCTACTCAAAAAATAAATTAATTACAGAAAAAAAAATTTTTTCATTATTAAAAAAAAAAGTGTTAATTTTGAGAGTTTCGAATCTTATTGGCTATTCAAAAACCTTAAGTCAAAGAAAAATACACAATACATTCATCGATCAATTTTTTTTCAATATCAAAAAAGGATACATAATTGATAATAAAAAAAATTATAAAGATTTTTTATCATCAAATCAATTTTCCAAAATAATCGCAATGTTAATTAAAAAAAAAATTCATGGTGTTTACAATGTCTCAATTGGAAGAAGAGTATATTTATATGATATTGTAAAATGGCTTAATTTTCATAATAACCATAATTATACAGTAAAAAAATTACCAAAATATTATTTACAACAAAATTTTTATTTAAATAATTCTAAATTACTTAAAACTTTGAATATTAAATTAAGCTTAACGAAATTAGAAAAAGATTGTAAAAGAATCAGTAAATTATATTTTAAAAAATGAAAAAAAAAGTTGCGTTAATTTTTGGTGTCACAGGGCAGGATGGCTCATACTTATCTGAATTTTTATTGAACAAAGGATATATAGTTAATGGTGTTAAAAGAAGATCCTCAAGCAATAATACCTCCAGAGTTGATCATATTTATCAAGATCCACATGAATCGAATTATAAGTTTAGACTACATTACGGTGACATAACTGATTCTTCCTCTGTATCAGATTTGATAAAAAAAATAAAACCAGACGAAATATATAATTTAGCTGCCCAGTCTCATGTTGCCGTTTCTTTTGAAGTGCCTGAATATACTGCAAATGCAGATGCACTTGGTGCTTTAAGAATTTTAGAGGCAATTAAGTTTCATAAATTTGAAAAAAAAATAAAATTTTACCAAGCAGGGACATCCGAGATGTATGGAAAAGTACAAAATTCTCCTCAAAATGAAAAAACAAATTTTTATCCCTTAAGCCCGTATGGTGTTGCAAAGTTATATGCTCATTGGATAACAAAAAATTACAGAGAGGCATATAATATTTTTGCGTGTAATGGGATTTTATTTAATCATGAAAGTCCAAGGAGAGGTGAAACCTTTGTTACAAAAAAAATTATTTCTGCGCTATGTAGAATTAAGGCTGGAAAACAAAAAAAATTATACCTAGGTAATTTAAATGCAAAAAGAGATTGGGGACATGCAAAAGATTATTGCGAAGCAATGTGGAAAATGCTCCAGCAAAAAAAGCCAGACGATTATGTTATTTCTACTGGTAAACAGTATTCAATTAAACAATTTATTGACTTAGCAGCTAAGAAACTTGATATGAAGATTATTTGGAAAGGTAAAGGTATCAAGGAAAAGGCTTATAACGAAAAAGGAATAGCTATTATTGAGTGTGATAAGAAATATTTAAGACCATTAGATGTAAATACGCTTTTAGGTAATTCAAAAAAAGCTAGAAAAAAATTAAATTGGAAGCCAAAAATCAAACTAGAATCTATTATTCAAGAAATGATTAAATCAGAATATGATCTAATAAATGCAAGCAATTAAAAAAAAAAAAATTTTTTTAGCAGGCCATAATGGAATGGTTGGATCTGCCATTTTAAGATTATTTAAAAAAAAGGGCTATAAAAACATTATTTGCCGAAGTAGAAAAAATTTAAATTTACTTGATCAAAAAAAAACTTTTAACTTTCTAAAGAGAATAAAGCCTGACTTCATTATTATTGCAGCTGCAAAAGTAGGAGGTATTTTAGCTAATAGAGAACAAAAAGCTGAATTTATTTATGAAAATTTAATGATCCAAACAAATTTAATACACACCGCATATCTGATTGGAGTGAAAAAGTTGATATTTTTAGGTTCAAGTTGTATCTATCCAAAATATTGCAAGCAACCAATTCTTGAAAATTTTCTATTATCAGGAAAATTAGAGCAAACAAATGATGCTTATGCGATTGCAAAGATAGCAGGAATTAAAATGTGTGAAGCTTATAATAAGCAATATAATACAAACTTTATTTGTTTAATGCCAACAAATTTATATGGACCTAAGGATAATTATAATCTCAAGAGCTCTCATTTTTTTCCAGCTTTAATTTCAAAAATTCATTACGCTAAATTAAAAAATAAAAAAACAATAACTATTTGGGGAGATGGAACTCCAAAAAGAGAACTTATGTATGTAGATGATCTAGCTAATGCTTGCGAATATTTTTTAAAAAAAAAGACAAAGCACTTTCTGATAAATATCGGCAGTGGGGAGGAAAAAACAATTTTAAATTTTAGTAAGTTTATTATTAAAAATTTAGACGTTAAATGTAAGATAAATTTTGACAAAAAAAAACCTAATGGAACACCAAGAAAAATTTTGAATTCTAATCTTGCTAAAAGTTATGGATGGAAATCAAAAATTAGCCTTAAAAAGGGTTTTGATCTTACTTACCGATCATTTTTGGATAACCTTTAAATTTAATATTAAGATTAAAAATTGAATTTTTTTGAAAAAAAGTCAAAAAATGTAAGCTTTTTTTATATATAAATATTTACATTGATTAATTTTAATATATAAGATTTTCGCCGGTAATTATTGCGAAAGAGTTATACCCGATCCCATTCCGAACTCGGAAGTCAAGCCTTTCTGCGCCGATGGTACTTTGTCTTAAGATACGGAAGAGTAGGACGTTGCCGGCACAACTTTAAAAATATGAAAATAAAAAGCTCCTTAAAATCCGTAAAGAAAAGAGACCTTAATTCTAAGTTGGTTAAGAGAAGAGGGAGAGTTTATATAATAAATAAAACTAATCCAAAATTTAAAGCAAGACAGAAATAGTTTTTATGGATAATAATGACCATAAGAAAACATGGAATAATTTCACAAAATTTGTGTTGTGGGGTACTGTCGCGGTCATCTTCGTTTTGGTTTTAATGGCAATATTCTTATTATAATCTCTAAAAATGAAAATTGTCTCTTTATCAGAAAATAGAAACATTGAAAAAAGAATTGCAGTTACACCAGATATTGCAAAAAAATATATTGATTTGGGTTTTGAAGTTTCATTATCTGAAAATTATGGATCTCACTTGGGTATAGCTGATAATTTTTTTAAAGAGGTGGGAGTAAAAGTTATTAAAGACGAAAAAGATCTTTTTAATGATGCTGATTTGTTTATTCAATTAGATTTACCATCAGATGAGAAACTTTCTTTTTTTAAAGAAGGACAATCTGTCATAGGAGTTTTAAATCCTTTTCAAAATGGAGGTAAATTAAATGAATTAAAAAAAAAAGGAATTAATTTATTTTCTTTAGAATTATTACCAAGAATAACAAGAGCCCAATCAATGGATATACTATCATCTCAAGC
>CESW01149531.1_pt1 | contig 16824 bp, 11 predicted proteins | sample 531171 | NCBI WGS metagenome assembly CESW01 (sample SAMEA2621859, study PRJEB7988) | marine metagenome | biome: marine biome (ENVO:00000447); feature: surface water layer (ENVO:00002042); material: "saline water (ENVO:00002010), including plankton (ENVO:xxxxxxxx)" | depth 5 m
TTTTCTCCTTTAAATAATAGCTGTCCCCGTTCAGCAAACTCCCATTGACCAACTAGATTCCATATATGCCAAGATGGGACATAGGGTAAACCCTGGGTATCAAGCGCATAAATTTCTATTTTTCCACGTTCTGTTGCCGCCATTTGATCATATGCCATAGCACCCTGAAAACGATGTACAAGGCTCACAGACCATCTATCATATTCATAACTAAGACTATTCTCCCCAAATAATGGAGCCACATGTCTAGATGGGCTAAATGAACCATTGTTTAGCTCTTCCTCTCCTTTTTGTAGGTTTATTCGTGTGTTTAGAATCCATCGAATACTCAGTTGAGCATCCAAACTCCATTGTAAGCCATACACTTGAGCAAAGGCCGCATTTTGTATTGCCTGTATCCTACTATTGATACCATTATAAAGCATGGTAGTTTGTCCATTAAATGAATAATCTCTACGTACCATTGCATCTTCCAAATGAGTCCAATACGCATTCATTTCAAGCCTGAGCCCACTCAGCACCCTATGAACTATACCTAGATCTATATTCCAAGCATATTCAGCTTTGAGCTTCGGGTTTGGCACCGTTACCGCTCCTGGCTCTGAATCAAATACCTTTCCCATATCATCCACATTCGGGGATCGAAAGGCGGTTCCCATATTTAGCTTAAACACCCAATCATTGTTCGGCCGGCTTATGAGCCCAAGGGATCCCACCAGGGCTTGATCGCTAAGGTTCACTGCATCGATTAACTTTATATCTAGACGATCTGAGTCTCCAAATTGTGCGTTAATGTAATAGGTGTTATACCGTAAGCCGGCTTGTAATTTGGTAGTCGTATTTATTTGGATGTCTGAATGAAAGAAATACGCTGAAGATGTCCAGGTTGCATTAGGATATCTAGCCAAACCAGGTTTGGATTTTTCTACGAAAAGTTGCTGTATAACCCCATCAGAATTCACCTTGTTTTGTACCCATTCCACACCATAACTAAGTAGTATATACTCATTTAACCATTTAAGGGCATCTATATGAATGGAACTTGCATGGACTAGTTCGTCTTGCTGTTCAACAAATAGCCCTCCAAAATTTCTACTTATTCTACTTTCCCAAAAATGTTGCCTGGCCCCTTTTATAACTAATTGATCATAAATAGTCTCATTCATACCACCTCTCATTTTTAGCGCTAATAAATGCATCTTCCATCCCTGAGGACCATAATCCCATTGTGCATACCACGGTAATCCATCTCGCAAACGAAGGTGACGATCATATCGCCCATAATTCGAAGTTTCTGAAAATTGAAAAGTATACTGTACATCCATTTGATCCAATGGTTGCCAACGAATTTTTTGCAAAGTATTCCATTGATCATAACCTGAAGGAATTTGTAGTAAAGGATCGCTCTGCTCAACTATTTCGTCAGGAACTTGGCCATTAATAAGAGGTTGAAAGGTACCTTGCCAATCATCTACATAATAATTTTTTACATAATCTTCAGGACCATTCGAACCTTGCCTAAGGTGGCCATACTGCCATCGGCTTATGCTTCCCAACCATGCCCACTTATTCCATCCTAGCTGTACATTTAGATGTCCAGTGCGTTCATTATTAGCCGATGTACCTCGAATTACAGCTTTCCCGCTGGCAATGGGATTAAATATATTTCTTACGCTATCCAAAGCAAATTCCGGGGTTAATGTCTCAAAACTCATTACCCCACCAATGGCATCACTTCCATACATTACCGAACTAGGACCAAATAGTATTTCGGAACGTTGCATGGAAAAAGGATCCAGATTAATGACATTCTGTATGTTACCGCTTCTAAAAATAGCCGTATTCATACGAATTCCATCTACACTATACAGTAGACGATTAGTTGCAAAGCCACGAATCATTGGACTACCACCCCCTTGCTGGCTTTTTTGAATGAAAACCTTACCGCTTAGCCCTAGCGCATCTGCCATTGTTTGTGGCTGACGGCGGCGTAGTACTTCCGGCTCTATGACTGAAATAGCCTGCGAGACCGAAGTATAATTTTGTCTCCATCGGGTGGCTGAAACGACTATATTTTCTAGTTGAAAAATTTCTGGCTCCATATATAAGGTGTCATCCAGCGCACTTAATTCTTGGTAACTCAATATCTTTTTTCGATATCCTAAAGCCTGAATTTCAATTTTATCTTGACCTTTAAAACGATCAATTCGAACACGCCCTTTCACATTGCTAATTTCAAAAATTGCTGCTTTTTTGCTCCAAAATATAACTCCAATTATGGGAGCTTCATCTTTAGTGTCAAGCACTAACAATACGATAGGCTCATCCTCTTGAGGCATAGGGTATACAGCGTAGATTGCCGAACTAAGTATTAAACTAGAGATGAGTGTTAAAAAAAAACTCGATCGTTTAAAAACACGCCTTAAAATTCGAAATATGATGTATGGTTGTATCATTATCCCGAAATATAACAGTTATACAAACGAGGATGAGGTTTCAATTAATTTTTTACTTCCCCTAACAAATACGCTTTTCTGAGGGGCTCATTCAGTTTCTCAATAGCATATCTAAGCATTGTTCTTGGCATAATAGTATAGTAATTATTAAGAAATTCTAACAAAACTCCCTCCTCTATTTTACCTACTTCTCGTAGCATCCAGCCTACAGCCTTATGAATGAGGTCATGAGAATGATTTAATAGTCGTTGCCCCATCCAAAGTGTACTACTGAAGTCTCCCCTTTTAATAAACCGATAAGTACTTACCACTGCAATACGTACCTCCCATAAATTCTGCGAAACTACCCATTCCTTGAGAAGGCTTCGGTCTTTATCCCAGAACCAATCGCCCAAAATCTTGTACGCTGAAATATCTACTAAGTCCCAATTGTTTATGTGATACCTATAATCTATATACAACTGCACCCACTTTTCTTTTTCTTTGTCACTCTTAGCCGATTCATACCAATGTATCAAAATAAAAAGCGCTGTTAAACGCACCTCATGAACAGGGTGTTCAATGAGTAGCGGCCACTGATCAGGGGAGAAATCCCGCCTAACTTTTTTCGCAATTGCGCGTTGAGATGGCACCTGAATACCCCAAAAAATATCTCCCTCTCCATATTGCCCTTTTCCGGTTTTAAAGAAACCTTGCATACGCTTTGCATGCTCCTCGTTAGTTTCTTGTCTTAGCAGTTCTATTACGCACTCATTAGAAATCATCGTTAGAACCTGGGTTAGATGAATTTTGTTGGTCTTCTAACAGGTACCCAGCTTTAATTACGGCTTCTTGAATCTGATCGGCGCTTAGTTCATTACTTTGTACACTTAGGATTTTTTGTGGATTTTCTATATCTACTTCCCATTTTGTAACCACTTCAAGCTCATCTAAAAATGGTTGAACTTTAGACACACACCCATTGCAAGCTAAGTTTGATGTAAATGTTAAAATCTTCAAATATACTCCCTGGGTTTAAAGTGGTTTAGTTTTTAATAGAAGGCTGTTCATCACCACCGATACTGAACTAAATGCCATAGCAGCACCTGCTATCATAGGATCTAGCAAGAAACCATTGAATGGATAAAGTGCTCCGGCGGCTATAGGAATTCCAACGACATTATAAATAAATGCCCAAAAAAGGTTCTGACGAATTCCACGAACGGTCAGATGAGAAAGCTTAAATGCCTTAGCTACCAATGCCGGGTCAGAGGAAATCAAGGTCACTTTTGCCACATCCATCGCAATATCTGAACTCTTTCCCATGGCCACACTCACATCGGCAGCGGCTAGCGCTTCGGAATCATTAATCCCATCACCTACCATAGCTACGATATGTTCTTCTGCCTGTAAGGCTCGTATTTTCTGTGCTTTTTGCTCTGGTAACATCTGGGCCCAAACCTCAACAATTCCAAGCTTTTTTGCCACCGCTTCGACCGTTATAGTACTATCACCAGATAAAATGATGACCCGTAAACCCTGGCGAAATAAAGCATCAATACCACTTTTAGCCGTTGTCTTAAGTGGATCAGATAGAGCAAAAAAAGCGCGTATTTCTTCGTTCATTACAAATGCAATCACCGTTTTAGCCTGGCTTTCCCATTGCCTAAACAGATCTGCCTGAGTGGTTAGTATTTTGGTATTCCAGCTATTTTTGTATTGATCTTGCAAATAGGAAAGACTACCTAACACGTAGCTATTGCCCTCCTGATCTTCTGCCTGCACCCCCTTCCCCGTGATACTTTCGAAACGAATCACGCTAATGTTATCTTCACTAGCAGTATAATCGGACTCAAAATAAGCCAAAAAAGCTTCTGCTAAAGGATGTTCTGATTGGTGTTCAATAGCCCAAATTATTGCTGCTATACTCGATTGTTCTTTTTCTAACCCGTCTAAGAACCACCTTTCATTTGTTACGGCTGGTTGGCCTTGAGTAAGTGTTCCCGTCTTATCTATGACAACCGTGTCTACTTTGTGTGCAAGCTCCAGACTTTGAGCATCCTTTATTAAAATTTGATGCTCTGCACCCTTACCAATGCCCACCATTATGGCCGTAGGTGTAGCTAAACCCAATGCGCATGGACAGGCAATGACCAGCACCGCCACCGCAGCTAAAAAAGCCTGGGTAACCATAGCCTGTCCACCAATTACAATCCATGTGACCAAACTCAACACCGCAATTCCCAAAACAACGGGTACAAATATCCCCGCAATCCGATCTGCTAATTTTTGAACCGGAGCCTTACTTCCTTGCGCCTGCTGAACACGCGAAATTATTTGAGATAAATATGTTTGCTTGCCTACTTTTTCAGCGATAAAATAAAAACTTCCCTTCTGGTTAATCGTGCCGGCTAAGACTCGTTCTTCCTTCTTTTTTAAGACCCCTATAGGCTCACCCGTAATCATACTCTCATCAACATACGATTCCCCAAAAATGACTTTTCCGTCTACAGGTACATATTCTCCAGGTCGGACGATAATAATCTGTCCCTCTTTCACCCATTTTAATGGAACTACTTGCTCTTCACCTTGCTTAACGTCAAAATTATTGGATATTAACGAATTATCTACACCATTCTTAGCCATCCATAGGTGTACATTTTTAGGCTGAAGACCCATGAGTTTTTTTAGAGCAGTAGATGTATTAAGTTTAGCGTGTTCTTCGAGCCATTTTCCAAGTGATACAAAGGCTATAATGACAACTGCAGCCTCATAATATACATGAACCTCGTACCCTCTGGATAAGAGTACTTGAGGAAATAAGGTATTAAAGAAGCTAAACAAAAAAGCGATACCCGTACTGAGAGCCACCAAAGTATCCATGTTTGATTGGCTATGTCTAGCTTGTTTCCATGCATTCACATAAAAATGGCGCCCAAAATAAAACAATACCGGTATTGATAGCGCCAATGAAATCCATTGCCCAGATTTCCATTCATTAAAACCCATGCCAATAATAACTACTGGTATACTAATAAAAACAGAAGCAATCGTTCGAATTTTTACCTGTTGGTAATACTTGGCTTGTGCTTTTTTTTGGGACTCTGCAAGTTCATCTCCCGTGTGATCGTCGGACCAAAGAAGTCCATATCCCACTTTATTTAAAGCTTCATGAAGGTTTTTTGGTGATAAGGTCTCCTCGTATTCTACCCATACCAGCTCAGTGGCAAAATTAACCTCTGCTTGCTGAACCCCCTTTGTGCGCGATAAAATACTCTCGACACTGGAGGCACAAGCTGCGCAGTTCATACCAGTTACAGGGAATACTTCTTTGACCATACCCTGTAAGGTACAAATCTACTTAATCATTATTTATTAGCATGACTGGATTTTCAATCTCCTCTAAGATATCGGTATACTCTCCATCCCATATCTTTTGAAGCCGTATAAGATGCACATCTGTTTTTGAAGCCAGGTCTTCATAGACAGCATACTGTTGAGCCGTAGGCCGGCCATAACCAGTAGCAATTGTATTTTTGAGCGCCGCTAACTTATTGTTCAAGCGTATTGGAAAATTCAACACATCCTGCGTTGCTTCCGCTTTGGTTTGAACCAATGCCACCTCTATTTCCGTCATGGCTTTCATCATTGATTGTGCACGCTCAAGAAGAATCTTAGATGTTTCGTCTGTTCCCAAGATTCCCATTTGCTCACGGAATTCCTCACGAACCGATCGAATCTTATTGATTGCTTTATGTGTGGAGTCTAACTTGGCATTTATAGTTTGAACTAGCTCAAACTGTTCTACCAAATCTTCCTGAGAAATTTGTTCTAAACGTGGATCTTTTTTGACTTCAAATTCTTGCTCACTCACAAGCTCATCGCCCACATACATGCGCACTGTATACGTTCCGGGCAAAGCACGTGGGCCAGCAGTTGAGCCTGCCCATAGTATTTGACGTCCATCAATATTAGTTACACCAGGATAATCTAAACCCCAAGCATAAGAATGTAATCCAGCTTTGTTACCAAGTGTACCTCTAGGGATTTGCTGTTCATCCTCATGGAACAGAGTAGATTCTCTTGCAGGTCTCCCGCTCACGTCTTCTTTGCTAGAATAGCTCTGCACAACTTGTTCCCGCATATCCACAAATTCTAACTTAATTTCTTGATCTTCATCTTCCGCTAAATAGTAGTAAACCAGCGCGCCTCCTTGTGGATTTTGCCCTGCTGTAGCACTAGAACCCCAAGATCGTCCCCCAAATAAATAAGGGTCTTCGGGATCGAATAGATATTGCTGATTAGCCAAAATATCATCCTGAAGTTGATGTAATACCGGTAGGTCATCTAGAACCCAAAAAGAACGGCCTTGTGTAGCAACAATGAGGTCTTTATCACGCTTATGGACTGCTAAATCTGTAATAGGTACCGCGGGTAGGTTTAATTGTAATGGTTGCCACTGTTCTCCGGCATCAAATGACACATAAACCCCCGTCTCAGTTCCTGCATATAATAGTCCGGATCGATTGGGATCTTCTCTAATTACTCTAGTAAAATCCATCGGAGGAATGCCTATAATAATTTTCGCCCAAGATTTTCCATAATTAGTTGTCTTATATAACATGGGACTAAAATCACCAAATTTATACCTAGTAGCAGCTATATAGGCAGTCCCCACTGCATGGTGAGACGCATCAATAATGCTTATCATAGCCTCAGGCATATCTTTGGGTGTTACATTCTCCCAAGACTGACCATTATCTCTGCTCATATGTATGAGCCCGTCATCCGCTCCGGCCCAGAGTAACCCAGGCTCAATAGGGGATTCAACGAAAGAGAAAATAGTATTATAGTATTCAACTGAGGTATCGTCTTTAGTGATTGGCCCGCCTGATTCATCCTGCTTTTTTGAGTCGTTTCGGGTCAAATCAGGGCTGATTGTCTCCCAACTCATTCCCTCATCGGTAGAACGATGCACATGCTGTGAAGTAGCATACAAAACATCTGGATTATGTGGTGAAATGACAATAGGGAAGGTCCATTGAAATCGGTATTTAGCGTCTTTGGCACCACCACCCATAGGATTATCCGGCCAAACATCGATGCGATCACTAAGCCCTAATTCTGAATCATACTTATTGAGATATCCACCATAACTACCCCCGAAAGTAACATTAGGATTCTCCGGATCAGGCGCTATGTAGCCGCTTTCACCACCGGCCACCGGCCACCAATCACGCTCCCCAATACTACCACCGCTGGTCCGCGACCGTATGGCAAAGGTGCTATTATCCTGCTGAGCTCCATAAATCATATACGGAAATTGGTTATCCGTTACTACCTGATAAATTTGGGCGGTTGCCGAGGTGTAATAAGAGGACCATCCTTCTCCACCATTGTACGTTACTTGCCCTCCTCCGTCATCTGCTACTATCATCCGCTCTGGATTATTAGTTGCAATCCATAAATCATGATGATCGCCATGCGGAGTGCCAATCCGGTCAAAGTTTACGCCTCCATCTTTGGACTTCCAAAAGCCCACATTTAACACATATACCACATCTTCATTTACCGGATCGGCCACTACCTTAGAGTAATACCAGGCTCTTTGGCGTAAATTTCTATTCGCGCTAACCCTTCGCCAGTTATCTCCACCATCTTCAGACCTAAAAAGACCACCGCCAGTTGCATTTTCAACAATTGCAAAGACACGATTCGAATTTGCAGGAGACACAGAAACTCCAATTTTACCAACTATGCCTTTAGGCATACCAGGGTTTTGAGTAATTTCTGTCCAACTCTCGCCACCGTCAACACTCTTATATAGACCACTTGCTTCGCCTCCTGAACTCATCTCCCAGGGACTTCTATAGGCCTCCCACATCGCTGCAAATAATATTCTTGGGTTATTCGGATCGACGGCAATATCTACTGCACCAGTCTTAGCATCTTTAAACAGTACTTTATTCCAAGTCTTTCCGCCATCCTTTGTTTTATATATCCCACGCTCAGAAGATTCAACTGGGCCAAATAATTTACCCATAGCTGCTACCCATGCTATGTCAGGGTTTTCTGGATGAATTTCAATATCTCCAATGAAGCGTGTTTCACCTAAACCTAACCAACTCCATGTTTTACCTGCATCCGTGGATCGGTATACCCCATCCCCAGCGCTCATGTTTCCTCGAATATCGGTTTCCCCCATTCCTACATAAATAACATTGGGATCTGAATCAGCCACATCAATTGCTCCTACTGAGCCTGTTTTAAAAAAACCATCAGAAATATTATACCAAGTTGCGCCACCATTGTTTGTTTTGTATACCCCACCACCAGTAAAACCTGTGTAATAGATATAAGGCTGATCGTTATGACCTGCCACTGCCACCGAACGTCCTCCTCTAAATGGCCCTATATTTCTATAATTTAACCCCTCCAGTATTGTGGGGTAAACATTGGGATTTTCTATTTCCTGACCATGTCCAAAGATTACCTCAGACCCAGAAGAAGGTTTGGTGCGGTTTTGGGCGTTCGTATCTATAATGGAGAACGCAATCATCAACAAGATAAAAAAGGTCATTGAAATAGTTTTAGGCTTTATATTTCGGCCTAAATAAAGAGAACAGGCTACATTAGAAGAAGTCATCGTTTCGTAATTATTTCGTTAGTGGGTTAGTAATGACAAATACCGAAACCCTAGGCATATATGCAATACCTAATCTTGAATGAACCATGCACTAGATTGAAGCTGATTAGATAGAGTAGGATACCAATTAACCGTTGAGGCAATGGTGGTGATGTAGGTATTTTCTGTTACCGACTGACCTAAAATGTCAGAAATGGCCGCTTTGAGTAATGGGTCTTCTGGATCACCGAGTGGCTTGGGTGATAGAATATTTTCAGATGCGGCTATCTGCGCTTCAAGACCATCTATAAAGTCCGTTTCCTGATTTGCATTTGAATACTTCAATGTTACTGGCAAAATTGCATAGTATAAAGGAGGGCTTTGAAAGGTACCGGTGATTACAAAAGAACCATAATATTTACCAAATGTATTGGATCCTACGGTAATTACCTCCATGTACGGCTTTAATCCATTTATGAGAAGCTCACTAGCCGAGGCAGTTTCATTAGTAGTTAGCACATAAATCCGTTCTAAACCCATACTGACAGGACCCTCTTGAAAGCGAAGAAATAGATTCTCAGAATCTGTACCCTCCGATGTTCGATAAAAGTTCTCCAAAAAGGAGTTGTATTCAAACTCAACAAAGATTTCTTCATTTTGCGCAGCTTCTAATGGAACTAATGCGTTTGCAAACTGAGAAGCAGCCGTAATTCTTCCCCCTGGATTATATCGTAAGTCAATGACCAGTTCGTCAACTTCTTGAGCCTTCAATTCGGCCAATCGCTCATTGAGCCTATACATAAATACGTCAGCAATACCATCAATAAACTGCGCATAAAAAAGATATCCAATGCGTTTCCCTCCAGTTTCAATAACTTTTGTAGTGATCACTGGGTCTAATTGTAAAATTTCTTTCTGCACACTTACTATACTATCTAAGTCCGTGACATTCATCTGTTGAGTTCCTTCATCTAAAGAATAGCTACCCAATCCATAGGCCACTGTCCCATTAATTTGTAATAATTCTTGATAATTCGAAGAACTAAGGGTTTGCCCATTCACGCTTAAAATTATATTACCTCGTTTCAAACCTGCTTGCTGAGCTGGAGAATTTGGATACACATATTTCACCACCATAAATAATTGGTCTCGATCACTAAATGATAGAATAGCAGGGCTAACTCCCGATGAATATTGAGCTCCATTTAGTTCATTCAGTAGCGTCTCTGCATCGTCTGTTATATAGGAAAACTCATCTGTTTCATAAAGGATATCCTTAAAAAATTGTCCAGGTGTTAAATTTCCAGGCGCCATACGAGGAACCACAAAGTTCCAATAATAATAATTAGACATCTGATCTCGTATCCAAGAATTCACTTTTAAATATTCACTACCCGCGCCTGTTGGATCATCACTACATTGAACAAAAAAACCTAGGCTAAAATATAAACTTAAAAAAAAGAGAAGGAACCTTTTCATGTTGTCGTCGTGTGCTTTTGGGATAATGAGTGCTACTTAACTAAATACAAATCGAAAGGTAATGGTACCCCATTGTGGTTGCTGAGGAACACCACTAGGTAAACGTGAGAAGCGCCAAGATCTCAGAATGCTTTCTACCTCGGTTTCTAACTCTGCATTCATTTTTTTAATTGGGATGATTCGACCAACTGTTCCATTAGGACGCACTTGGAAACGCACTGTGATAACAGCCTGAGTATTGGCCACATTTTCAGGTAAAGGCTGAAACATGGGAGCACGATCAACATCTCCCTCCCACTTTAATTCATAAGGCGCGGTTTCATCAGAATCTGTACCGGAACCCTGATCAGAATCTGTTGCACCTCGATTCCCATCCGAATCTCCACTTTCCTCCGCTCCCTCATTTTGACCTTCATCCATTTGAGCTTGAGGGGGAATCTCAATCTCTTCCTCGGCCACTTCTGAAGCATTCTGTGATGGATCCAAGACCTGTGTTTCTGGTGTTTGAACCGCCTCTTCAATGACCTCTTCTATTTCATCAGGTAAATCTACTGGCTTGGTATTTTCAAAGGCTGGTGATTCGGGGGTACTTTCGGGTTCAGGTGCATCTTCCACCGGTTCTTCAGTCGGGGTTTTCGAAGGGTTTTGGCGGGTTGCTACTTGCTCATTTTGCTGCTCTGAAAACTCAGAAAATTGGCCTGATTGAAATTCTCCGAATTCAACTTCAATAAATGATGGTCGCATTCCCTCATCCATATCTATGCTATACCATACAGAAAATAGAAATAAAAGCAACGTGGTAATACTACTAACGGCTAATCCCCTACGCTCATCGATATTTAGGGAGTCAGATTGCATCTAATATGAACTTTGTTCAGTCGCCATAACCAATTTTAGTTCTAGGGCTTTCCCAATATTCAGTACCTTTATTGCATCATCAACTTTAGCATTTTTATCAGCTCGCAAGACGATCATACCTTCAGGCTTAGTGTTGTGAGATTCACGAATAACTAATGCTAATTCTCCTTGAGCTGTCAAATTACCATCGACATAAAATTGTCCGTCTTTCGTAATTGCGACAGATATATAGTCTTGCTGGGTGACCGATGAGGTTTCGGCTTTGGGGATGTTTACCTGTATTCCAAAGTTACTCACAAACGATGAAGTCAGTAGAAAGAATATGAGTAATAAAAGTACAATATCCGTTAAAGAAGACTGTGAAAATAGCGTAAGAGGCGCTAAGCGTTTGTCATCACGACGAAAATTTCTAGCCATAATACTTTTTAGTTATTGGTGGATGGGGTTTGTAGTAGGTCGACAAAATCGACAGAGGCATTCTCGAGTTCAAAAATAGACCTGTTTATTTTACCCAATAAAAAATTATAAAAACCGAAAGCAATTAGACCAACCATAAGACCTGCAGCAGTCGTGATCAAGGCTTCCCAAATACCCCCTGCTAAAACGCTTGGATTCACATTTCCCTGCAGGGATTGTATATCCATAAAAGCTTCAATCATGCCTGTAACAGTTCCCGTAAAGCCCAACAGGGGAGCTACCCCCGCTATGGTGGCCAGCCAATTCATTTTCTTTTCCAAAAAGAAAATTTCTTTCTTACCAGCATTATCAATCGCATCTTCTATATCGCGTATCGGACGGCCCAATCGCTTAATACCAGCTTTAATAATTCGAGCTAAAGGTTTATCAAAGTTATCACAATATTGCATAGCTTGGTCCAGTTTTCCAGATTTAAGCATTGATTCAATCGTTGCCAAAAGAGCGTCTGTATCTGTCTTTGTTCTTCCAAGGGCGCTCCAGCGTTCTGCAATTACATAAATAGCCAAAAAGAACAAGACAAAAATTGGAATCATTAGTACCCCACCTTCAACCATTAGATCGAAAAAGCTAATACTTTCTGATTCTATTATACTGCTCAATGAGTCCGCCATCGCACTATCTTGCATTTGTAAAGCGAAAGTTATAATTAATAAATTTGCAAATAAAGTCATAAGTAATGCCATTAGATTTTGGTAATAAAGTAATCCTCAATAAGTTCTTTGGAAAGTTCTTTAGCCTCTTCAAAGGCCTGTTCAACCGTCGCAAACTGCCCTATACTGACGCGCCACATTAATCCAAAACGACTCGAATTTACGGGTGAAAGTAAACTTCGGTATCCAGCAGAACGATATTGTTCATATTTTTCCATTGCACTTTGACGATTTGAAAGCGAAAAAAGCACCAAAGTGTAACCATCATTAGCCTGGGTATCAACCTCTCCCATTAGTCCATATCTTGGCTGATCTGCTGGAATTTCTATGGAATTTTGTGCCATAATTAGTATACTCACTACCGAATCGACATTCATTTCTGAAGTGCTCTTTTCTTGACTAAATAAACTTTCTTCATTTATAACCATAGAATTTGAGTCTTCTGCTTTTGTGTCACTCTTCATACCATCTACAACAATTGAGCGTTGCTGCTCTTCTTGAATGAAACTGGTATTACCAACCAATATAGCAGGTTTATCTAGTATAGGTTTTAGATAAAATTGCCATCCCGCAATCACGGCGGAAATAAAAACAACTCCCATTCCTATATATAAAGGAGTGCGGTTGGGGGAGTATGTTTTCTTGGAGCTTCGTAATGAGGCTTTTCGTTTGGTAATTCGAGCTTTGGCTTTTTCGTCGAGTTCAGGTTGTTGATCGAATCTAAGCCCATCGTTTGGCTCTAGAACTTCTTGAACAACTCCATCATCTTCATCGATTTCGGATTCTTCATTAAACTCAAGGGCTTGATCGACCTGGTACTGATGCTCTATATCAAGCTCACTATTCGACTTGGGTTTTTCCTTAGGCTCAGATTTTTGATCAAAATCCTGTTCTATTTCTTCATCAGATTTTATATCCTTGCCGGGCTGGGCTTGTTGATCAAATTCAAGTTCTTCTTCGAGTGCTGATTCTTGCTCTTTCATAAATATGTTATCGACTTCAGGCTCATCATCAATCACAATTTCTTCAGTTCCCGGCTCTTCATTAGCTAAAGTTTCAGTCTCAACAGAGTCATCGGGGTCGGATTCTTCCTCTATAGCCACGTTAAAATCGTCTGATATAACAATAGCCTGCATACCCACATACTTGAAATTAATTTCGATAGCGAAGGAAGGATCTAACTCCAAAAAAATCCCAGATATATCCTTTTTTAATACTCCGATGCCGGTCAGTTGAGCTTTATTGGTTTTGTTTAACTCATTGATTAAATGAAAAGAAAATTCACTTAATAATTTTTGAGACTCCTCCTCAGATATAGATAACTCTTGCGCAGCATATTGTATGAAATCTAATTGCTTCATCCGATTTCCCCTAATTCATCAGAACTAAATTGTATGGTATCATTAGGGGGATGAGCAACCTTTCTCCCTTTTTCATCACGCGAAAAGTGCTGCGACTCATGGATCGGAGTGAATGTTCCTATTCCTTCTAGATGAACTGATTCACCTGCCAATAATTGCTCTTTAATAAGCGCTGAAATTTTTTCTATTTGTTTTTGATCCATCATGGCTAATACTAAAACTCAAAGCTTATACCACCATATAAATGCAATGGTGCTTCCTGAAAACCCTGCCACCACTCATAACGCTGTGAAAGAAGATTGTTTAACCTTAAATATGAGCCTAGGTGTTCATTAAATGAGTATCGCAGCTCAGAGTGTACTAAAATAAAGCCATCTACTTCCCGAGATCTCATTGTTGTTCTAGGTCCTATCATCATCGTACTTGCCCCAAGAAGTAACTTGGGAGTGATTGTATAACTTAGACTACCTTCAATTTTGATTTTTTCTTCATAGGGAATGTCTTCATTAGTAATTAATCGTGGATTTCTGAGGCTTATTTCTGTCACACCCTTAAGATCCCCATTTAACCATTCAACCGTGCTACCCAAATAAAACTTAGTCACTTTGGCATCGGCATAATTCAAATTATAAAATAATTTTTGCGTATTTGCAGTTGGATTATCCGGATTTATAGCTTCCAACTGTTCTAGCTGAGCATAACCAAGGCGGTTAATTTGCTCCCATTGAAGTCCGGAATATATTCTACTATTTTGCATGAAATTCCAAAATACTTCAACTGATACACCTAGGTGGTAAGAATGTTGTAACCGGGTAGATGGGGTTAAAAACCGGTTATACCCTTGCCACTCCATTAAAGAGGGATTCTTCAATTTACCTGACAACCTCGCAAACCCACCCAACTGATCATTGTAATTGTAACTGATATTCACATCAGGTTCTAAGTAGAAACTACTATTGATCGTATCATCTGCATATGCCAATGAGGTCTCCAGATCCACTGCCCAGGTGTAATCAATCAATCGGGAATATCCACCCCCAGCCCTAATAAGGTACAGCAAATTCGCGCTTCCATCTGCCTTATTCGAATGTACATCTACGCCCGATCGAAGAATCAAATATTCACGAACTTGTTGGCCCGGCCAGCTTCTGTTTAGTTCTGCCACTATAAATGAGGATGATCCTTTATCCTGAATTGCCGAAACAACTGAATTCAATTCGCTTTCAAAGAGGCCCATCTGAATAGCATAACTATTTTTATAGAAGGAATTTTTATGCTCATCTAGGCGAGCAGACCAAATTATACCTTGGTTGATTTTCTTTGGAACTCCCTCTAACAGATTTTGCATCTCATCACTGAGAACATACATTCGATTGAAGTCATTATTTAGGTTTATTTGACTTGTTAAGGCTTTGCTTTCCGATAGTTTTTTCGAATAATTTATATTGACCTCTAAGTTTCTATATCCACTAGCATCATATAAATGACCCGATGATGACTCAAGGGTAGTGCCTACTCCTATTAAACCATCCTCAGTAGGTGAATAATAGTTTACTCTAAGCTCGGGACTCACAAACCATCCCATTCCGAGTTGGCTGGTCACTTTTGGGCGCCGTGGAGTTATCCAAACTATCTTATTCGGTTCTTGAGGTCTATCCAAAGCAGTAATGGATATTCCCGAAACAGCTGCTTCGCGTGACTCCAAAAACGGCATTCGATTTGGATCAATTTGAAATACTCTAGGCCTTGGAGTAAAGCCCAAAATTGGTTGGCGCCTTAAACCAGGAAAGTTAGCTTTGAATTCACTTCTAATTTCAATGTCTTGTGGATTAATTTCCGGTAGCAATGTATTCTGTACTCCTTGTGCAAATATATCGGCGCTCATCAACCAGATAAGCAGAGCTGTTGCAAACCCATAAAAGGTGGAAGTGGTACTAGCTAATGTTAAACCAGTCATTTCTATTTGTACTGAATGTGAAACAATTGAACTGTTATTCATAGTGCTAAAGGTACACTTTTTAAACATTTGGGGCAGTAGGCTCACGCTGTAACAAAAGGAACTTATCTATCGCTAAGGCAGCGGGGGCAATAAGTATAACCATGGCCATGGTTGCAGCATGTGTAATAGTAGCAAAAGCCAAGCCTGTAGGATCTGGAACCATATACAAAATGCCCAAACTGTAACTAATAAAATAATGATAACTTCCTATACCGCCTGGGCTTGGAATGGATAATGCTACTGCTGAGGCCACTGTTAAAATAGCGGCATCTGCCCAACCTAAATCAAATCGCAAGTGTAGATCAAACATCCAAAGCGGGATATACATCATGGCAATGTATCCAATCCAGATAAGGGCGGTATAGCCCACAAACAAAAGAGGTTGTTGTAATTTTTTTATACTCAATAAGCCTTCTACAAACTGAGCTATTATTTCTTTTATATTGAATAACCATATAGATTTATGGCTTGTTTTACTCAGTCTTTTAAAGATAAAATATCCCAAAAAAATTAGCCCTATTCCAAGTATTATTAATGGCCACATATTCAAAAAAAGGGCAGAATATACTTGACTATTGGCTAAGTCTACTCCAAATAGTCGACTTAGTGTATCTACATCAGATAACAAAAAATAGGCCACTAATCCCATGATAATAAGCATGGATATAACATCAATAAAGCGCTCGAGAACAATGGTTCCTACAAGCTTTGAATTGCTTTCACCTAGCTGTTTAGCAACATACATAGGGCGAGATATTTCACCTAATCTAGGAAAAGGGATGTTGATTAAATACCCAAACATTACCCCTGCAAAAAGGGTGGTACGATGAGCATCAAGTGTAGTCCCCCCTAGTAAAAGTCTCCAGCGCTCTGCTCGAATGTAGTGAGAAAAAGTCAGTGCCATACTAAAGGGGATTAACCATGACCAACTCATGCCTCT
>CESW01026737.1_pt1 | contig 16791 bp, 15 predicted proteins | sample 531171 | NCBI WGS metagenome assembly CESW01 (sample SAMEA2621859, study PRJEB7988) | marine metagenome | biome: marine biome (ENVO:00000447); feature: surface water layer (ENVO:00002042); material: "saline water (ENVO:00002010), including plankton (ENVO:xxxxxxxx)" | depth 5 m
TTCACCTTCTAAAACTTTCAGTCTAGTCTGTTTGTTTGACGGGTGGGCAACCTTAGTTGTCCACCCGTTTTTATTGGTCACATTATTTTCATATGAATTAAATAATATAAAATAATGAATATTATTTATCTATAATATTTCTTTTCTTTTTACAAGATTATAAAATTTTGGCACAGAAAATGGATTATCCTTTTCAAACCCCTTGATCTCATTTTTTTCATGGGAAAATATTAATTACTAATCTTAAAAAAATTAATGAAAAAGAATAAATTCAAACTTGCAATGGCTGCAATTCTTGGCCTTGCATTTTCCGTTCCTCAACTCCACGCAGTTAAGATAGGCGTACTCCATTCCCTCAGTGGAACCATGGCAATCTCGGAAACCTCACTGAGAGATGTTGTGATGATGGCTGTAGAAGAAATCAATGCCGATGGTGGTGTATTAGGAGAGCAGGTTGAAGCCGTCGTGGTCGACCCTGCATCTGACTGGCCCTTATTTGCAGAAAAGGCAAAGCAGTTGATTACTGAAGACAAAGTTGCAGTCACCTTTGGATGCTGGACTTCGGTAAGTCGCAAGTCCTGCCTTCCTGTATTTGAGGAAAACAATGCCTTGCTTTTCTATCCCGTACAATATGAAGGTGAAGAGCAATCACTCAATGTTTTTTACACTGCTGCTTCTCCCAATCAACAGTTGGTGCCAGCTGCGGAGTACATGGCGAACGAAATGGGATGTAAGAAATTCTACCTTCTTGGTACCGATTATGTTTTCCCTCGTACCGCTAACAAGGTTTTGAAGGCATATCTAAAGGCTCAAGGTGTTCCTGATGAAAATGTTATGGAAGAATACACTCCATTCCACCACCAAGATTATCAAACCATTGTCTCCAAGGTTAAAGAATTTGCTGCCAGCGGTGACGCCTGCATTCTCTCCACTATTAATGGAGACAGTAATGTTCCTTTTTACAAGGAATTTGCCAACCAAGGCTTAACCTCCGACGATTGCCCCATCATGGCATTCTCGGTTTCGGAAGATGAACTTCGTGCCATGGATGTTCCACCACTCGTGGGTCACTTGGCCGCATGGAATTACTTCCAAAGTGTTAAATCACCAGAAAATGCTGCTTTTGTAAAAAGTTTCAAAAAGTATTGTGTAAAGGCTGGATTGCCCGGTGGTGCAAAACGCGTTACCTGTGACCCCATCGAAGCTGCTTATTTCGGTGTTTATGTATGGAAAGCCGCGGTCGAAAAATGTGGTTCTTTTGATGTCGATAAAGTCCGCAAAGCCGTTTACGGCCTCGAGTTTGATGCTCCAGGTGGTAAGAAGTCGATGCATCCAACCAACCAACACACCCTTAAGCCTGTCTATGTGGGTGAAATCCTTAAAAACGGAATGTTCAAAATCGTTTACGCCAGTGATGGTTTAGTTTCCCCTGATTCTTACAGTTCCTATCTGTGGCCCGACGGAAACTTCCCCAAACCAACAGGTGGACCCAACGGTGATGGAACTCTATAATAGTTTTTTAACCTAAATTGTATACGAGCGGGCTCGGATAGAGATCCGAGTCCGCTTTATTTTGTTCTAAAATCGTATTTTGAATCAGTTTTATTCAGTCTTATCATTCCTGTTGTTCATTTTTGTTTTATCGAAAGGTGCATTCGGTCAGGCAAGTGAGCAAAAAATCGATGACACTGAATTAAACTCCCTTTTAATGACCCTTGCGGTTGATGATGACGATTTAAAAGCGGAGACCATTACCTCACTGGCGAAATCCGGGGATCCAAACTTAGAAAAGTTTTTCGAATTATACCGCCAGGGTAGTGTATACAACTGGCCTGACCAAGACGGGGGAGTCCGTATCGTGGTCAACGATGAGACGGAAATGGATGATGATTTTAATGAATTCGCCCCCCTCTTTGAGCCCATAAGTGGCAAACCTTTTTTAGTGGATGGCAAACAGGCTAAGCCTGATCTTTTGGATCTGGAAGATATAAGTCCGGGTCGCTCTCTTAGAAACCTGGTAAATTCTGCCAAATTTTTACTCCGTATTTTTTCCAAGGATGAAGAAGTACGAAGTTCTGGTATTAAAAAATGCGGAGATCCCCCCTATCTTTCCGATGCGGTTCCTTTTCTGGAAGAAATGATCAATGACGAGTCCATAAATCCAAAAATTCGATGGTTGTCCCGTGAAAGCATTTCTTTAATTCAATTTTCTGGTCAATTAGAAGGAAAAGATTCCTTCAACGACCGGGTTTCTGCCCTTAAAACATTGGGTGAACTCAAAAGCCTACGAGCTAAAGCTCGAATCAAGGACTTTCAAATTAAATTAGACCAAGCCCTTGAAGACCAAAAGATTTCAGCCTCTGCCAAAAAAAAACTCGATGCAGAAATTTCCAAAGTGGATCGTAGTTTGGAAAGCCATAAAGACACCGTAGAAATGTCCGGAAACTTGTTCCGTGGAATTTCTTATGGGAGTGTTCTAATCTTAATGGCATTGGGGTTAGCGATCACTTTCGGTTTAATGGGAGTGATCAACATGGCCCATGGTGAACTAATGATGATTGGTGCCTATGTTACTTATGAAGTGCAGAATATTTATGGACATTCTCCGGACAACCCGGTCGATTCCTACTACTTTGCTGCCTTGCCCATTGCTTTCATTGTATCTGCTCTGGTCGGAATTTTAATTGAGGGGTTAGTAGTTCGCCATCTTTACAACCGTCCCTTGGAATCCCTCTTGGCGACCTGGGGAGTGGGACTTTTATTGATTCAGTTGATTCGGATTAGGTATGGGGACAACATTGGAGTCAATTCTCCTACATGGGCCCGTGGTGGGTATGAAGTAGCCCAAGACATCATATTACCCTACGCCCGACTTTATTTGATTGGTTTATGTATGGCTGCGGTGGGATTTGTCTATTTTATCCTTCGGCGTACTCGGCAGGGTATGTTGATCCGTGCGACCATGCAAAACCGGGACATGGCAAGAAGCTTGGGCGTGCGAACGAGGAATGTCGACCGCTTTACTTTTGCCCTAGGTTCAGGAATTGCAGGGGTAGCAGGGTATGGATGGACTATAATTGGAGGAGTGACTCCGGACATGGGACAAACCAATTTCATTGTCGATTCCTTTTTAGTCGTGGTAACCGGAGGCGTGGGCGAACTGGCTGGGGTTTTATTCTCAGGTCTAGGTATCGGTGTTCTATCTAAAGTGATTGAACCCATCGAGTTCGGAGATTTTGTGGTCGGCCCGGTTTGGGGGAAAGTAACTTTGCTGGTTTTAATCGTTGCCTTCATTCAATTCCGCCCCTCGGGTCTTTTTGCTCCCAAGGGCCGTCTTGCCGATAAAAAATGAAACCTGTAGCTCATCCATTGGTTGAATCCAAGCGATCTCTTACTGTACTCGCGATCATTGGCTTTGTGGTTCTGCCCATTATGTATTCCATGGACATACTAACCATTGGGCAAATCAACATGATTGGTCGTTACATGACCTTTGCCATTCTTGCTTTGGGTTTGGATTTGCTCTGGGGCTATGTTGGGATTCTCAGCCTTTGTCAGTGTACTTTTTTCTGTCTCGGGGCTTATGCGATGGGTATGCACCTTGCCCACCATGGGGGGCCGGAGGGAATCATCGATGCCAACGGGTGGAAACTTCCGGCATGTTTGTTTGTGGTCTATCCCTATGATATTGGAGAGTCCTCGGGAGATGCTTTGGTGCCTTTTTTCTGGAAACCTTTTTGGAACCTTCCCCTGACTCTTCTGTTAGGATTATTAATTCCGGCAATTTGCTCCTTTGTTCTCGGATATTTTGTTTTTCGCAGTCGGGTACGCGGAGTTTACTTTGCCATTTTATCTCAGGCGATTGCGGTTGCTGGCTGGTTGGTTTTTTGTCGCAACGATGTAAAACTCTGCGGAACCAATGGCCTGACCAGGTTCGACATAATCGCACCTGCTGAATCCCTGACCACTTTTCATCCTGAAGATGCCAAGGACCAGTGGATTGCGTCAGATGATGGAGACATGGCTCAGGATTTAAATGCCGACGGTAAACTTGATCAGTTAGACTACTCCATGGCGGAGGTAGGATTCTCCCTGGCAGAACCAACGGTTCAGCTTTCCTTATACTTTATTACCTTACTTTGCTTATTTGGATCCTTTTTCTTGTGTAAATGGATTGTTAACTCCCGCCTTGGTCGGGTTTTGATTGCAATCAGGGACGACGAACCGACTTTAAATTTCTTTGGCTATAAGCCACACCAATACAAAATTTTTGCTTTTTGTATTGCCGCGGCTCTAGCGGGTTTGGCGGGCATGCTCTACATACCTCAGATGAAAATCATTACCCCGTCCAATATGGAAGCGGTGCGTTCGGTTTTGGTAGTGGTATGGGTTGCAGTCGGGGGTCGGGGAACCCTGAGGGGGGCGATTCTTGGAGCCCTTACGGTCAACTTAACTTACAATTACCTGACTTCCGAACACGATTACGGATTCTTTTCCTGGAGTCCGGATTACTGGCCGATTTTTCTCGGGGTTGCGTTTGTACTCGTGGTCTTGTTACTCCCGAATGGCTTGATTGAGGTAGTGGATCGCTTTAAGGAAAAGTTCGGAAAAAATTCGAATCCCAATTCAATTGAAAAAGCATGAGTTCGGAAGTGGAAAGCGGAACGATTGATCCAACTCTTGAGCAGGAAAACCTCTCACTAGAAAAGTATCGGAAATTTTTACCCAGTGAAGTTCAGCGAGAAATCTGGTCCAATAAATTTCTCTTATTCGTTGAAAATTTGTCGGTTTCCTTCGATGGATTCAAGGCGGTTGATATTCCACACTTTGGCATCAAGCATGGAGAATTGAGAGTAATCATCGGCCCAAATGGAGCGGGCAAGACTACTTTTTGTGACTTGGTAAGTGGAAAGACTCTGCCGTCTTCCGGAAAGGTTTATTACGACGGAAAAAATATCAGCCAAATGGATGAGTCCGACATCGCCCTGATGGGAATCGGGCGAAAATTTCAAACTCCTACCGTCTTTGACAGCCTCAGCACCTATGAAAATTTACTGCTCGCATTACCCGGAAATCAGCATTGGAAGCATAACCTCTTAAAGCGGGAATCGTCAGAGGAAAAAAATCAAATTTTAGAGATTCTTGAAAAAGTAAATCTTTCGGACTGTCGAGATATGCCTGCAAAATCATTGAGTCATGGTCAAAGGCAATGGTTGGCGATTAGTGCCCTGATTATTTCCAAGCCAAAACTTTTACTGGTTGATGAGCCTGCTGCTGGACTCACCGATCTTGAGACGGAACGAACTGCGGACTTGCTGTTGGAACTCGCTGAAGAGCATACCCTTGTGGTAATCGAGCATGACATGGATTTTGTCCGTCGCCTTGGCCAAAAGGTTACGGTTCTAAACGAGGGGAAGGTTTTGGCAGAGGGTAGCTTGGAAGAAATGGAAACCAATGAGGAAGTGATGGAGGCTTATTTGGGCAGATGAGTTCATTCCTAAAAGTAAGTGGTATGGAGTTTGCCTACGGGGAAGTCACCGTTCTTCGTGGCTTAGATCTCGAGGTGGAGGCAGCAACCATTTCTTGCGTGATGGGAAGAAATGGGGTGGGAAAAACCACTTTTTTACGGAATGTTGTGGGCTTGGAGAAATCTTCTGCAGGCAAGGTTTTTATGGGGGGAAATGAGGTCACAAATATGGAGGCTCATCAACGGGCAGCCCGTGGAATTGGATATGTTCCCCAAGGTCGTCAAATCTTTCCGCTTTTAACTGTGGAAGAAAACCTTTCGGTTGCCTTGGAAGCTGTAAAGAACGGTACTCGAATGATTCCTGAGCATGTATTTTCTACTTTTCCGGTTTTGGATCAGATGAGGAAAAGAAAAGGTGGGGATTTATCCGGTGGCCAGCAACAACAGTTGGCAATTGCCCGGGCATTGGTGACCCAGCCCAAATTACTGGTGCTTGACGAGCCCACCGAGGGGATTCAACCCAATGTGATCACTCAAATCGGAGAAATCATTCGAAATTTGGTCGATGATCAGGGCATAACCATTCTGCTGGTCGAGCAATATGTGGATTTCGTCCGAAAATTTGCTGATTCTTTTCAAGTGATGAACCGGGGTCGCTTTGTTGCCCAGGGTGAGACCTCGGAACTTGATGAATCAATGGTCAAGAAACACTTAAGCGTATAATAAAACCATGCACCTTACACCCAGAGAAAAAGATAAATTATTGATTGTAGTAGCCGCGGATTTGGCCCGCCGAAGAAAAGACCGGGGGGTTCTGCTCAATTACCCTGAATCCATTGCCTTGATTACCTATGAAGTGATGGAAGGAGCCAGAGATGGATCTTCCGTCTCTGAGCTGATGAGTTTTGGCTCAACGATTTTAAAAAAGGATGAAGTGATGGAGGGAATTTCTGAAATGATTCATGAAGTCCAAGTGGAAGCAACCTTCCCGGACGGCACCAAGCTCGTAACCGTACATAATCCAATAAGATGAAACCCGGAGAAATTATAACTTGCAAGGATGGGGGCGATATTATCGCCAATCAAAACCTCGAGACTATAACCATCAAAGTCAGCAATTGTGGAGACCGACCCATTCAAATTGGGAGCCATATTCATTTTTTTGAAGTGAACCAGGCATTGGAATTTGATCGGGATAAAGCCCGTGGATTTAGGTTGAATGTACCGGCTGGAACCGCGGCCAGGTTTGAACCCGGAGATTCACGGGAGGTGGAGTTAGTCGCCTTAGCCGGGTCCCGGGAGGTGTACGGTCTAAATAATTTAACCAATGGAGTAATTGACCAATGAGTTTACCATTAAGTAGAAGACAATATGCGGAAATGTATGGTCCCACTGTGGGGGATCAGGTTCGCCTCGGGGATACTGAACTTTTTATCCAAGTTGAAAAGGATTTAATCGCGGAGAATGGCGGGTACGGAAATGAGATCAAGTTTGGTGGAGGTAAAGTAATTCGGGACGGAATGGGGCAGTCTCCCCGGGCATTGGATAACGAATGTTTGGATCTTATCATTACCAATGCCACCATATTGGATTCTTTTCTTGGGGTGATCAAAGCGGATGTGGGAATTAAAGAAGGAAGAATTGCGGGAGTGGGCCATGGGGGGAATCCATTGATTCAGGACGGAATTGATCCGAATATGGTGGTAGGTGCCGGCACTGAAGTGATTGCAGGGGAGGGAATGATCCTAACCGCCGGAGGATATGATTCCCATATTCATTTTATTTGCCCGCAACAGATTGAAGAGGCACTCGCAAGCGGGGTTACCACGATGACGGGTGGAGGAACTGGACCCGCAACCGGAACCAATGCCACTACTTGCACGCCAGGTGCCTGGAATATTGGAAAAATGTTACAGGCTGCCGATGATTTCCCGATGAATCTTGGATTTCTAGGTAAGGGAAACTCTTCAAACCCGGAAGCCTTGCGTGAACAAGTGCGTGCTGGTGCGATTGGGTTGAAACTTCATGAGGACTGGGGTACTACTCCCTCGACCATTGATGTTTGCCTTGGGGTCGCAGATGAGATGGATGTGCAGGTTGCCATTCATACCGACACCCTAAACGAGGCAGGATTCGTCGAGGATTCTGTGGCCGCATTCAAAGGCCGTGCTATTCATACTTTTCATACCGAAGGTGCTGGGGGCGGCCATGCTCCTGACATTATTAAAGTCTGTGGTGAGCCCAATGTCTTGCCTTCATCCACCAACCCTACTCGTCCTTTTACGGTAAATACTATTGATGAACACCTCGATATGCTGATGGTATGTCACCACTTGGATTCTAAAATTCCCGAAGATGTTTCTTTTGCTGAATCCAGAATTAGGCCTTCGACCATTGCCGCCGAGGATATTCTACATGATCGGGGAGCGTTTTCAGTGATGGCGAGTGACAGCCAGGCCATGGGAAGGGTGGGGGAAGTCCTGTCAAGAACTTGGCAGACGGCGGATAAAATGAAAAAGCAGTTCGGAAAGCTTGAATCTTCTAGCCATCCAGAAGCGGATAATTTTCGGGTACTTCGATACCTTTCAAAATATACTATCAATCCTGCGATTGTTCATGGTATGTCGGAGGAGATTGGATCAATTTCCGTGGGAAAACTTGCAGACTTGGTTCTTTTTAAGCCTGCTTTTTTTGGGGTAAAACCAGAGTTGGTAATCAAGGGTGGCTTTATTGCTTATGCAAACATGGGTGATCCGAATGCTTCGATTCCAACCCCCCAACCAATGCATTACCGCCCCCAATTTGGAGCTTTTGGAAAGGCTCGAAGCACAACTTCAATCAGTTTTGTAAGCCAGGTATCCATGGAAAATGAATCCATTGAAAATCTCGGACTTGAGAAAAAAATTCTTCCCGTCAGAAACACCCGGGACATTGGGAAAAAAGACCTTATTTTAAACGATGCTTTACCCAAGATGGAAGTCGACCCTGAGACCTATGTAGTTAAAGCGGACGGGGAAGAATTGCATTGTGAGCCCGCTAAAGTGGTTCCCTTGGCTCAAAGATATTTCCTGTTTTGATTATGAAAGTAATCAAAGAACTGCACTCTTTAAATCCTGAAATATTTGAATGTTTGATTCCATTAACCGTGGAAAGAAGGGTGCTTGCCAAGCGAAGATGGCGGGGAAAGGCAGAGGATGGGACTGACTTTGGTTTTGATTTGGATGTACCTCTCAGGCATGGAATCTGTTTTCATACCGATAACCAAAAAAAGTATGTGATTGAACAAAAACCCGAGCAAGTCTTTCGGGTCCCCTATCCTGACCAAAAGGAAGCCGCTCACCGGGCCTGGCAAGTGGGCAATCTTCATTTCCCTGCCCAATTCACCGAGACCTACTTGTTGGTCGAAGGCGATCTTGCGGTTCGGCATATGCTCGACCGAAATCAAATCCCTTTTGAAGAAGCTATTGAAGTATTTGAACCGGTGATGGCTGCTTCCAGTCACCGACATGACAATGCAACGATTTTGAAGTATTTTAACCGCTGGTAGTTTGCCAAACATCCATTATCGAGAGACCATGAAAGAACCCATGCCTGAACCGAAGAATTTTGTGTGGTTGGGAGGACTGATCCAAACAACGGATACTCTTTTCCCAAGTGGTGGTTATGCTCATTCTTATGGGTTAGAAGAGTTGGTTGACCAAGGGAGAATTAATTCAGCAACGGCTCTGGAAGATTTTTTGATGACCGATATTTTACCTGCCTTGGAGACCTTGGAACTTCCCTACCTGAGGTTTTGTTGGGAAGCGGTGCAGAACGATGACTTCGAGGAATTACGAATTCTAAACGAGGAAATCTCAGCCCGGAAAATAACCCGTGAAACTCGGGAGGCTGGAAGTGCTCAAGGGATGCAGTTGATCCGCATGATTCGAGAAATTTACAACTGTCCTCAATCGGATGAATTTCACAAAATCCTGCTAAATAATCAGGAAGAATGTCAACAAATTACTGCCACTGCTTTGCTTAGAAATTTACAAAAGAATCCTTTACCATCTACGCTGATCGCATGGATTTACCAAGCGGTTTCAAATTTCTGTTCCGCATCGATTAAATTATTAAGGTTGGGCGAGGTTGCCTGTCAGAAAATAATCCACCGCTGTCTCGAAGCAGATCGAATTCGAAAAGTAATATCCGGCTCGCTCATCATAAAACGTGAAAATGCGGGTTTTTTTAATCCCATGCTCGATATTGCCTCTGCTCGTCATGAACTCGCATTTTCAAGACTTTTTATATCATGAACGAAAGCAATTCTAATGAGTTTAGCCGACCAGTCCGGGTTGGTATCGGAGGTCCTGTTGGCTCCGGGAAAACCATGCTCACTTTACGCCTTTGTGAAGTGCTAAGGGAAAAATATTCGATGGTGGTGATCACCAATGATATTTACACCAAGGAGGATGCTCAATACCTCGCTCGCAACGGAGCCTTATCCAAAGACCGGATCATGGGTGTGGAAACGGGAGGTTGTCCGCATACCGCGATTCGTGATGATACCAGCATGAATTCAGTGGCCATCGAGCAACTCCAAGCCCGTCATCCAGATGCTAAGCTTGTTCTTTTGGAAAGTGGAGGTGATAATTTATCAGCTACTTTTTCCCCGGAATTGGTGGATGCTTTCATCTATGTAATCGACGTTGCTGAAGGCGATAAAATTCCCAGAAAGGGAGGCCCAGCTATTCGTTATTCCGACCTGTTGATTATTAATAAAACAGACTTAGCACCGTTGGTTGGAGCGGACCTCGAGGTGATGGACCGGGACTCGAAGAAAATGAGGGAGGAAAGGCCCTACTTATTTGCGGACCTTAAAACCCACAAGGGACTGGATGACATCGTGAAATGGTTGACTACTGAATTCCTTTTTTGAACCAAAGATTCTTTCTGTCGAATGAAGAACACTTTTGGTTTGGATGGTGGAGTAACCCTAGGGTGCCGTAGAAATAGTGATGGTGTGCCTTATTTATCCAGTCAGCGGTTTTCACCACCCGTTCATTTAAGTAAGCCATACTTTGATCCAGATACCAATTCTTTACTGGTTAACTTATCCTGCCCAACCGCGGGCTTGCTTGCTGGGGATCGAATGCTTTGTGATATTGAAGTGACCGACCAGGCCTCGATGGTAGTGACTACCCCGGGAGCTACTCGTTCTCATTTTATGCGATCCGGGATTGCCCGGGTTGAGCAAAAATTTAGGGTCAGGGATGGTTCTTTTCTGGAATTTAATCCTGGTGCCTTGATTCTGCAAAAAGCCACCAACTTGGAGCAGGTGACCGAAGTGGAAGTCGACAAAGATGCGGAGATTCTCTTCGTGGAGAAAATACTGCCCGGACGGATCGCACATGGTGAATCCTTTGTTTTTCAAAAATTCTCCAATCGATTAAGCATGAAGCAAGGCAAGCAACTCGCCCTTTTGGAATCCTTCGTTTTGGACCCAAAGAATGAATCAGTACTTGCATGGAAAAATTCATTCTCCACTCCCTATTACGGTTCCTTTTACTTGATTTCTCCAAAACTGAAGGAGCACTTACCCTGTCGAGAAAAGGTCCACGGTCTGATCAGCCCCAACCTTCTTACTGGTACCACTTCTTTACATGGGAAGGCTGGGTGGATGGTGAAGATTTTGGCCGGTGATCCCTATGAATTCAAACGGGCCATGAAGGAAATCAGACAACTACTTCATTCCGACATCGGGCGCACTCCCACAGATTTTCGCAGGTATTGAATCGATGAACTCTTTTTTTGACTTATGATTAACGAAACCATCGTTATTGCGAGTAGTGCGGCATCCATAGGCTTCGTACATACCATTTTAGGTCCCGATCATTACCTGCCCCTTGTGGCCATGGCCAAGACCAATGGATGGAGTGCACCAAAGACAGCAAGCTATGTCGCGGTTTGTGGAACCTTTCATCTCTTGGGAACAATTTTGGTGGGTGCCCTAGCCATCTTCTTAGGCTTGGCTTATTTGAACCTTGAAACCGTTCAATCCCTTAGGACAGATTTTGCTGGCTGGTTTCTCTTGTCTTTTGGAGCCATCTATTTTGCTTGGGGCATGAACTGGGCAATCCGAGAAGGAAGACGGTCTCGGGGAAGTTCCGTGGTTGATAGTCAAAAAAACTCCACTTTCGCCCGATGCACTCCCTTTGCTCTTTTCGTATTCTTTATTCTCGGTCCCTGTGAACCCTTGATCCCATTGATATCATCTGGAAGAGGCGACTCGGGTTGGTTTCCCAGCGTCTTAGTTCTCTCGGCCTTTTGCGTAACCACCATCCTGACCATGCTGGTTTGCGTGATGTTTTTCTATTACGGGATCTCCCGCTTCTCTATAATCCTGAAGTTCGAAAATTACATGCATGCGGCCACCGGTTTGATCTTGTTTGTTTGTGGGTACGCCATTCAATTCCACGGGCATTGATACCAGAATGGGGAAGGTAGCGAGTCAACCGCCCTTGTTTTTCTCTGCTTGGATTTCCTTGTGGCTCTCGTAAACAATTGCCGGGACCTCGTACTCTTTTTTTAGCCGTTTGAGTTCCTGAAGGAGTTTGGATTTCACCTTTGCGTATTCGGGTTTTCCATAAACACTATTCATCTCGTCCGGGTCGTTTTTCAAATCGAACAATTCCCACTCACTCTTGTCGAAAAAGTGAATAAGTTTGTGTCTAGCGGTCTTTACTCCTTCGTGACGGGCGACTCCGTGCCCACCTCCCTCATGGTAGTGATAGTACAGGCTTTTCCGCCAATCCTTTGGTTTATTCCTTTTGAGCAGGGGAACGAGGCTGGATCCCTGCATCTTTGGATCGGCTTGGGCACCGGCGAGGTCAAGAAAAGTCTGGGCGAAATCGAGGTTGCTGGTGAGGTCGCGGTTTTTGGATTTGGGCTCGACCTGACCGGGCCAGCGGACGAGGAGTGGCATACGGTAGGAGAGTTCGTACATCCAGCGCTTGTCGAACCAGCCGTGGTCACCGAGGTAAAACCCTTGGTCGGATGAATAGATCACAACCGTATTTTCAGCCAGCCCACTCTCGTCCAAATACTTGAGCAAGCGCCCGACATTTTCGTCCACCGCCTTGGTGCAAAGCAGGTAGTTACGAATCCAACGTTGGAAGTGCCATCGGGTCAACTCATGCTTGCTCATGGCTTCCCTTTTCGCGAGGAAAGCCTGATTTCGCGGGCGGAAGTAACCATCAAAGACCTTGAACTGTTCAGGGGTAAATTGGCTGGAGTACTGAAGCATCAGCCGCTTGTCCCCGAGGTGCTCAAGTATGCCCATCTTGTGTTCGCGGGCGGATGAGGTCCGTCCAGCATAGTCGTCGAAGAGAGTCTTGGGTTCGGGAATCTCGACCTCATCCAGAGCACCGAGGTGACGTAAGGCCGGTTCCCATCGACCGTGAGGAGCCTTATGTTGACTCATCAGCATGAAAGGTTTCTCTGGATCCCGTTCTTGCTTCAGCCACTTTAGGCTTAAGTCGGTGATGATATCAGTTGTGTATCCAACATGTTTTACCTCTTTGCCGTTCTTCTTCATGCGCGGGTTGTAGTAAGAACCCTGACCATAAAGGACTTCATATCGATCGAATCCTGTGGGATCCGATTTTAGGTGCCACTTTCCGATCAGGGCGGTTTCGTAACCTGACTTGCGAAGAAGTTTGGGGAAGGTCATTTGGAGACCGTCGAAGACATCCCCGTTGGTCATTTGTCCATTATGGAAAGAATGCCTGCCGGAGAGAATAACAGCCCGGGACGGGGCACAAATGGAATTGGTGACATAGCAGCGTTCGAAAGTCATTCCCTCCTTCGCGATGCGGTCGAGGTGTGGAGTCTGGATTAAATTCGATCCATAGGCTCCGATGGCATGAGGAGCATGATCATCGGTGAAGATGAACAGGATGTTAGGCTGTTCGGCCAGAGACCATGTTGCTGAGACAGAAAGAAGAAAGATAAGATAATTCATTTTTTCTTTGCGAAGGCAAAACTCGCCAAGAACACGAAGACCCAAACGACTCGGTTCATGGATAAGAGTATACAGCATTAGAATTCCTTGGAAACGCTTAGACCAATCACGCGTGGAGAACCGGCGATTCCGGGAGCGTCTCCACCGGTGAAAGATTTCAGGTTCGAAACCAAGGAGGTATAGTATTCCTCATCGGTTAGGTTAAGACCGAAAAGGTTAAAACTCCATGCATCATAATCGAAACCAAGTTTAGCATCCAAGAGTGTGTAACTATCGATTTTATCAGATGAGTTGGCTCCATCCTGTTCCCAAAAGTAAACTTTTCCTATGGTCTTGGTTCCAATTTGACCGTAAATTCCATTATCAAGTTGATAATTCAAAGAGCAGGATAAGGTGTGATCGGGGATAAAGGAGACTTGCTTACCGACTAAACCGGGTAAGCTATCAAACTTTTCATATTCTGCATCGCAGATTCCGTAAGCCACGGAAAGAGTGAAGGAATCAGAGGGTTTGATAAACCCCTCAATTTCTAATCCTTGTGCAGTCGCTTCATCTGCATTCGCGACATAGTAGTCGGTTGAACTTGGGACGGGCAATTCGAATTGATATTTTTCGATGTCATTCAAATATGCAGTCAGATTGAGGCCCCATTTTTCCGAGGGATTGAAAAGGATGCCAAGTTCGTAGGCCATCGTCTTTTCCTCGGAAAAGGATGCGATCGTAGCGTCATCGGAATAGGCTGAAAAACCTCCTGGTTTTTCCGCGTAGGTGATGCGAATGATACCATCGAGTCCGTCTTGGATGTTTCTTTCCAATAGAAGAGATGGGGATAGGGAATTGAAATCCTTGGATCCAGGTACTGAACTAGTGGGAGCCAATAAACTGGTTTTTGTTCTTTTCATCTCTTTATCGAACTTGTCATAGCGTAAACCTAAAGAGACAAAATCCTTTTCAGACAAGTTCATACCCAAAGACGCGAAGATTCCAATGTTTTTCGATTCGAGCCTGTAACTCGTGACTTGGGTGTCCTGGTCAAAGGGAGCAGCTAAGCCAGTTAAAAACCATCGGGTCGCATCCCCGTCAATTAGGCTGTCCGCGTAAAATGAACCGAGAACCCAGTCGAGTTCGGAGTCCTCCTCGGACTCAAGTCGTAATTCCTGAGTCCATTCGATGTGATCCTGAATAATAATCGAGGTTGAAATTGGAAAAGCAGACATATCCAAATCAACCCGATTAGGATTCATGCTCCAGTCATTTCGGTTGGTAATCGATATCAAACGGGATTCGCCCAGTTCGTGTTCGACGGATAGAAACTGTTGGTTTCGGTCGATATCGGTGGATTCGTCAAAGTCCGTGGATCGGGCATAAAAGTCACTCGGGTTTCTTCTAATTAAAGGTTGGGCTCCCAATTCGTGACTTTCAAAGCTAAGGCCAAGGGCTGCCTTAGTTCCTGTTCCTTTGTCGTAGTGAAACTTTAGGGCTCCGTGCCAAGTTTCGGCAGTATCAGCAGACCCTGCAGAATTCTTGACAAAGCCATCGGTCAAAGCCCGTTGCAAAGCCAAAGTATAGGATAGACTTTTATCCAAGGGGCCGCTGCTACCGAGGTTGTATTTTTGGGAATCAAAAGTTCCGTAAGATGCGGAGAACAAGTTGGTTTGTAGATTGCTTGGTGCCGTTGTATTAATATTGATTGCTCCGCCAGTCACTGATTTGCCAAAGCTATGTCCTTGGGGACCGCGTAAGATCTCGATGCTTTCCACATTGTACAGGGTAGAACTATAGGAGGAGACATCTGCCTGAGGAACTCCGTCTACATAGAGCTGAACCCCTGCAGGTCCAAAAAGTTGGGTGTTGGCAATCCCTCGCATGGTGATGATGTCCCCATAGGATTGGATACCATTGGCATTGATGTGGAGATTTGGGGTAAGCCCGGATAAATCGACCAAGTCATTAATCCGGCGGTCCTCCACCTGTTCTTGGGTTAGAATCGAAGATCGTGAAAGATCAAGCTCCGGTATGCTGGCTCCCTGGACAGTGATTTCATCCAAGACAGGGGTATCTGCGTTAGATGGATTGGTCTGTCCCCATATGGAAATAATGGGTAAAAAGCTGTAGACGATGATTTTATAGGATTTTCATAAGGATTGAGATTGAATTCCCAATAGTATCTAATGCAACCGTAAAAAATGATTTTGATTTTAAATCTTTGGGTAGGCTGAAAATTAAAAAGAAGAAAGCATTATTGCAATCGATCACCAAGACTATCCACGATCGTAATACCAATATTGAGCGAGGCCGTTGCCGCAGGTGAGGGGGCGTTGCAAATACTTATAAACCGATCATTTTCTTGGATCAAAAAGTCATCGACCAACGCGCCTTTGGGTGAAACAGCCTGAGCTCGAATACCGGCTGGAGCAGAAGTCAGATGTTCCGCTTCAATTTCGGGGATTAGTCTACGCAGGGCTTTTACAAATGCCCCTTTATTGTATGAACGCCACATTTCACCCCAGCCCATTTTCCAATGTTTCATCGCCATTTTTTGAAAGCCAGGGTAAAAAATAGATTCGAGAAGGTCCTTCAAATTAAGGTCAAATTTCCCATAGGCTTCCCTCCCGAAGGCAAGAACCGCATTGGGCCCACACTCAACCGTACCATTAATCATCCGTGTAAAATGGACCCCAAGGAATGGAAATTCTGGATCGGGTACCGGGTATATCAGGTTCTTGCAAAGATGCACCGCATCTTTGGTGAGCTCAAAATACTCGCCTTTGAAGGGTACGATTTTGGCAGGTGGCTTTTGTCCTCCAAATTGAGTGATTCGGTCGGAGTGTAGGCCTCCACAATTAATCGCAAATTTACATTCGATCTCTTCCAGATCGGTTTGAATAATAAAGCCATTTGAGCGATTTTGAATACCCGTAACTGGATGTCCGAGTAAGATTTGATTCTCTTCCTTTTCTGCAATCAGTTCGCCAAGTCGAAGGCAGACTTGTTTATAATCAACGATTCCACATTCGGGGACATGGATGGCCTGAACCCCCGCCACATGAGGCTCAATTTCAAGCATTTCTTCCCGGGAAATCATTTTACAGTTCACTCCATTTTGCTGACCCCGTTGATAGATATTCTGCAAACGAGGAACTTCTTCATTCATGATGGCAACAATGATTTTTCCGCATAGCTCATGTTCAATCCCTTGTTCTCTGCAGAATTGTTCGATCGCTTTTTTACCGTTCCGGCAATTGATCGCTTTGAGGGAACCCGGTTTGTAATAAATTCCGGTATGTAAAACACCCGAGTTGTGTCCGGTTTGATGTTTGGC
>CESW01075001.1_pt1 | contig 16790 bp, 13 predicted proteins | sample 531171 | NCBI WGS metagenome assembly CESW01 (sample SAMEA2621859, study PRJEB7988) | marine metagenome | biome: marine biome (ENVO:00000447); feature: surface water layer (ENVO:00002042); material: "saline water (ENVO:00002010), including plankton (ENVO:xxxxxxxx)" | depth 5 m
ACCGTTGATAGAGAGAAAAGCACGGTAAGATGCCAAGCATGCCCTTGAGTTCAAGCGAAAAGGAAGGGGCTGAAACTGAAGGTCCAAGCTTGAACCATCCATCCTGAATGATTTCTCGCCTGAGGCCCTATTCAAACTTACCCTTCGATGATTTTAAGCGCTCTTCAAGCAGTTGCATATCGCCTGGAATTTTAGACTGAAACTTTAGCTTCTTACCGCTCGTCGGGTGGATAATGCCTATCGTCGCAGCGTGCAGCGCTTGCCGCTTAAAACCATAGGGTAGCTGAGCGCCCTTTCGACCGACAGCCTTCTGTGTGCTTGGGTGGTAGATTCGATCGCCAATCAGCGGCATGTCATGCGCGGCCGCTTGTATCCGAATCTGGTGTTTAAGACCCGTTTCAAGACGTATACGAAGCCTCGCTACGTGGTTCTGAGCAAAAACTTCTTCGACTCGATAATGCGTCACCGCCTCGGTCGCGCCTGCTTCGGGCTCTGCGAAAAGTTTTTGATCGTAGCCGCGCTCGTCTAGCTTGAGATAATTATGCCAAGTGCCCTCTGGCGTGGCTGCATCCCCATCCCCATAAGCAATGTATTCGCGAAGAAAGTTGTGACTACGGAGTTGCTTGATCAGGTGTTGCCTTGCATTCTCGTTCAGCGCGATACAAAGTAACCCACTAGTATATTGATCTAACCGGTGAACGGGGTGCGTCTTGACCGGATCCGCGGTGCCGAAAAAACTACGACGGGTCGCCTCACCACGTGCGTCATTCAAATAATTGCTTAACACTTCGAGTGCCGAAATCTTCGATTGATTCTCGGTCGGCACTGACAAAAGGCCTGCCTCTTTATCGACGATAGCAAGATCGCAGTCTAAATAGATTAACACTAACTTTGGGTGGATCCGCTTACGATGCCCCCAGGCCACCGCCAACTTCTCAGGCTTACCAATCGCCAGTGAGTCACCAGGATCTGCCAGTCGCGTGCCCGCTTTTCTTACGACTTGCCCATTTAGACAGAAACGACCCGCCGCGATCCACTCCTTGATCCGCTTACGCGGCGAATCTGGGCAAAGACGAAGCGCCCAATCGAGTAGGGTCTTTTCTTCAAGATTCGTATCATCCTTCATAAGTACTCAGTGCGTCGATAGTCCCAAAGACAAGCAAGCTCATTTAATATCGACCGGCAAAGACGCTAGCCGGTGTCGCATCGCCGACGACATGATGTGGGAAGCGTTTTTCCCTAGGCACACAAAAAGCTCCCCTGCGAACCGGAGGGCTTTAAAAATCTGATTTGCTTTTACTTTCTAATCAGGCAAGACTTTATTAAAAAGTGAAGAGCAGTTCAAGCGCACCTTCAAGTGTCTCACCATCTGCACCACCTTCAAATTCACAGTCAATAGCGCTGATTTCAGCAACTAATAACAGATTGTTTGAGAAAGCATAATTGTGAGCGAGAGTGAACTTAGTCGCTTTCAGGATATCATCGGCATCTACATGCGAGACACGACCAGTGATCGATGCTTGGTCGGAATAGCTGCAATTAGCCATCATAAGGAAACTATCGATCTCAAGTTCACCAACAGTGGAAACATCGTGCGCTGTCATGGTATACTCACCAACAAACAACCAAGCACCTGTTTCATAGGTTGTGAAGGCATTGATTGCAGTTGATTCAATTTCGAAGTCATTAGCACCGTTTCCAACTTCTGTAGTCTCGAAGACCGCACCAAGGAAGACATTGAATCCGTTACCCAGATCTTTAGCGTAAGCAGCCTCAATAGCATAAGCGCTTAGTTCTGGGTCAGCACTGCCTGTCAACTGTGCTACGATATCTGCTGATGTATCACTGTCAGCACTACTGCCAAGGCGACCGTCTCCGAAGAAAGCTCCATCTTGCAGGGAGATAGCCAAGAAGTCAGTGTCGGTCTCATAGGAAACCTTGATACCGTTATTAGTCTCTGGAGTGATAATGTCACTGTATGTTACGTCGTCATCTGTGAATGTCTCCGTGTCGCTACTGTAGGCACCTGAATACTGGAAGAGACCAGTCGGCTCGGGAGCCTCAAATCCTAACATAGAGTCATAAGAACCAACTGTGATTACAATGCCATTACTTGGAGAGTAGGAAGTGAAAGCTTGATCGACAGAATAGCCTGTTCCATCTTCCCACTGAAGGTCTATCTGAGCACTAACTGCATTGAAATCCAACAAGAAGGTAATTTCAACTTGATCTAGGCTGTGGCTGTTTTCTGTTTGATCGGCTGTAGCTGAATCATCTTCAGTGCGCGAGTAAGACATATCAGCGAAACCTTCAACTGAGAGACTCTCAGTTAAGACGATCTCCCCGCAGGAGAAGCACGATGATGCAAAGAATGCAGATGCGATAGCTATTTCGTTTTTCATATTGTAGTTTAGATGTTGTTGGTTTTATTTTTTACAACAACACTTTCTGACTAAAGTGGTCTACATTTACTGCTGGAAGTTGGGCATACGTACTTTCGTGACCTGACCTTTAGGGTAACTAATTTAACCGTGCAGCGAATTACCACTACCACGAGCACTGGTTTCCTAGTCAGATTGTAAGTTAAAATCGTATCTAAGGTTCAATTAAGCACTATTTTTATGCCTATGACCCACCAATATAGACTTCTGGGCTCGATACTTGCCTTCAGCGCAGTGCTATCTGGCGCATTTGGTGCGCATGCCCTAAAAGAAACACTGAGCGCACACGATTCGATTCAAACCTGGGAAACTGCAGTGCGCTACCAGATGTGGCACGCTTTAGCCCTTATACTACTGTCAATAAACGGCTTATCGAATCCTATACCAAAAATGATTGGTCCCTGCTTCGTGGTCGGCAGCTTACTATTTTCAGGTTCACTTTATGGACTGGCACTCGATGGGCCAAAATGGCTCGGTCCAGTAACACCGCTCGGTGGATTATGCCTCATTATCGGCTGGTTGCTATTAGCTTATTCGAGTTTAAATAATAAGGTATAAAATTTATCTATAAGTTAATCATATAACGTATATTGTATTAAGGTATGTACCTATTTCTTTTTGCGATCGGCAACTTGCGGACGAACAGCCCTAATTGACTCTATTACGAGGCTAGAGATTATTAGCCAGATAATCAAAGCTACGGGTTGCCAATGCGCCCTGCTTTGTCATTTCTAATTTATGCCATACGAACATACTTCTACGCGCCGAGTCGAGTTTTCCGAGACTGACATGGCGGGACTCGTCCACTTTTCTAATTTTTTTAAATATATGGAGACGGCGGAGCGCGACTTTTTCGAAGCTGCAGGAGTAGACTTGATCCGCACACAACCGGGCGAACTAGTCGGCTGGCCACGGGCGCGGGCCGAGTGTAAATTCTCCGCTCCATTGAGATTTGGGGACACGATTGATATCCACCTAGCCGTTAAATCGGTCAAAGATCGAGCGATTGACTATCAGTTTCGCATTTTCCGCCGCAACGAAGATGGCAGCCGCACGCAAGCGGGTAAAGGGCACATGACGACGATCCTGGCCAAACTTGACGAGGGTGGCGAACTGCAGTCTACCGAGCTGAGCGATGATCTGCGCAAGCGGATAAGCGAAGCACCTGCTGAGGTGCTCAAGCTACCGTTAGCTTAGTGAATGAAGTCTTCACTTTCTAAATTCAAAGAACATCTAGATTCATTTAGCGCTTAAACTATGAAACCACATGCATTGGTCACCAACGACGACGGGATCGAGTCCGCCTTTCTACACCGATTGGTGGAAGCACTTCTGCCCCAATTTCGTGTTTCCGTCGCCGCCCCAGCCTTGGAGCAGAGCTGGACGGGTCGTAGCATGACGCGCCATGGCGAGCTCGATGCAATCCTCAGCCCTTCGCATTTCCCAGATGGCGTCGAAGCTTGGTCGATCAGCGGCACGCCGACGGATTGTGTCAACATCGCCCTCGGCAACTTGCTTTCCGAAAAGCCAGATATTGTGCTTTCCGGTATCAATATTGGTTTCAACACTACCGAATCGCTCATTCTTAGTTCTGGCACGGTGGCTGGCGCGATTGAGGGCGTGCTCTGGAATCTGCCGGCCATAGCCTTCAGTAAATGTGTGCCTAATCACCTTTTCGAGAAAATTCGCGATTCCCAGGGGCTAGCAGACAGGGATTTCAATGCTTCCCTCAAGGCAGCCGCTGCGCATGCCGCGCGGATGGCAGTCGATACTCTAGCCACGCCCGAAAAGCACCCTGCGACTGTGGTCAATGTCAACTTTCCGGTCGAAACGGCATCTGACACGCCAATTATCGATACCTTCCCAGCAAAGCTACAGCTTGGCAGCTTATTTGCCGAGTCCAGCCCGGGAAAGTTCACCTTCCAATACTCGGATGGCTTTGTTACCGATTCAGATCCGAATACCGACCGCGCTGTGCTCAATAGCGGACGCATTAGTCGCAGCCTACTGGATTTCTCGCGTATTGGAAAACGCGACTAATTTGTAGTGGCTTCAGGATTAATGCCTCAGCGGCAAATACGAAAAGTCCACCTAGCCGAAACGCAAAAGCATCACGATTAATTCTTGCCTGTTATGACTGCGAAAAATAGGCACTAAGTATGATTATATTCTCCGCACAGAGATACACCCTATTTTTTCGATCTAGAAACGTAATTTTCTGCGGTCTCGCGATCTCTAGCTTATTGGGTCTGAGCGCCCAGGCCCAGAGTAAGGACGAACTTTTCCGAGGCACTTGGCAGATCGATACGCCGGAAAAAGGTGCGCTCATTATAATGCTCAAGAGCCAGAATCGAGCCTCCTACTTCTGGGGCGATAATACCGATCAGACTGTTTACTCAGGCACTTGGGCGAGTGAAGGCGAGACAGCCACCCTCACGTGGGAAGATGGCAGCCAGCACCGAATAGAGAGCGACAGCCTAGGCTTCAATATGACCCATGTCGACACGGACGGTAAAGAGGCCTACACGACCAAAGCACAACAAGTGCCCGCTGAAATACTTGGTCAATGGGCGAAGCCCCCTACTAGAGCAAGCGAGATCGCCTCCGACCGTGATCGGGCCAAAGGCTTTATCGGTATCTGGAAAATCGGCGAAGACGAAACGAACGCAAAATATGTATTCGTCGAGTCTGACCGCTCCGCAGCGACGAACGCTGGTGGCGAAGACGGCCTGCGAGGATCTTGGGCCAAACAAGGCAGCGAGTTGCACATTACCTGGGATAGCGGTCACTATTCCATTCTCCGCCCGAACAAGCGCGAGTTTATTTACAAGATGGTGGAGCCAGGTCTAATCATCGAAGATGACGAGACAGTAATGCGACCCGCCTCTCGTATCATAGAGGATCGAGTATCCCACACATGGGCGGCCAGTTACAGGGCAGAACGGGAGATTTATACAGGTGGCATCGCCTTTTCTAGTCGTAAAAACGCCCGCTCCTTTTACCGCGGAGATTGGATCGTAAAGCTTTCCGAAAATCGTTTTGAACGCATCGCTCTCTCTCGCTTCGGCGGACTCAGCACAACGCGCGACAGTGGTCTCGAAGGCGACTGGCGGATGCAGGGGCAGGACATCTTTATGCGCTGGGACGATGGGATGCGTAAAATCCTCAGCCCCATAGGGCGGGGCTTCGTAATCTACGAGTATCCCGCTGGCCGCCCACTCGACGGCGTGCCCACTCGCACTCTTGCCACCGCGCCTGCTGACAGCGCAAAGCTAGCAGAACACTTAAAAGGCCGTGAACAAGTCGCCCTACAAATTGTTAAGCTCGCGGAAGCCGCTGGCATCGACCCCGCTCAACAAGAAACCGCAGGCTGGGGACGCACCTTCGCTCGCTGGGCATGGCCTTTTGGTGAAGATGAAGACGCCGCATCGGCCGATGCCATGTTAAAACAAGAATTTGAAGAAGCCAGCGATACAGACCCATGGTGGTGGCCTTTCTGGAGCGAAAAAGACCCCGCAGAGCAAGTTAGCGTAACCGAAACTGCGACAGGCGCCTTAGAGGTGCCAGAGCCAGATAAGGTCGCCGAAGGAATCACCAATGAAACGACTGTTGAAAACATTACCGATTCTTCAGTGGCCGAAAAAACAAACGAAAAAAATAGCCGCTCCGTTCGCGATTGGGTCTGGCCCTTCTAAAGTATACTCACAACAGAAGTTCTTAATACTAATTCATGCAACAATCATATCATGACCACCGTCACATCTAGTCCCGCCCTCAACGCTAGCACGGTCTCTGAGATCGACCCTGAGATCGCAGCCGCCATCGCAGCCGAGCGCTATCGACAAGAAAACCACGTCGAGCTCATCGCTTCCGAAAATTTTACCTATCCGGCAGTGATGGAAGCGCAGGGTAGCATACTCACGAATAAGTATGCCGAAGGCTACCCACGCAAACGCTGGTATGGCGGATGCGAGCATGTTGATGTGGTCGAAGACCTGGCCATCGCCCGCGCGAAGGAGCTCTTCGGCGCAGATCATGCGAACGTGCAGCCGCACTCTGGCTCGCAGGCCAATTTTGCAGTTTACACTTCAGTGCTTCAGCCCGGCGATAAATTGCTCGGCATGAATCTTGCCCACGGCGGTCACCTCACCCACGGTAACCCAGTCAATTTCTCGGGTAAGCTATACAAATTCGTTCAATACGGAGTACGCGAAGACACCGGTCTCATTGATTACGATGAGTTGGCTGCTGTCGCCGAGAAAGAAAGTCCAAAGATGATCACCGTAGGCGCATCCGCTTACTCGCGCATCATAGACTTCGAACGCATGGGTGAGATTGCCCGCTCCGTCGGCGCCTATCTTTTCGCCGACATCGCGCACATCTCAGGGCTCGTCGCTGGCGGAGCGCACCCCTCCCCTGTGCCCCACGCCGACTTTGTCACGACGACCACGCATAAGACACTTCGTGGTCCACGCGGCGGTCTGATACTTTGTAAAGCAGAGCATGCCAAAGCAATCGACTCAGCCATGTTTCCGGGCGGTCAGGGTGGTCCACTCATGCATGTCATCGCAGCCAAGGCAATTTGCTTTTGCGAGTGCCTCAAGCCCAGCTTCAAGACCTACGCAGCCCAAGTTGTGGCCAACTCAAAAACCCTTGCCGCTGCTATGATGGAGCGTGGCTATAAGTTGATTTCTGGCGGCTCAGATAACCACCTATTTCTTGTCGATTTACGCGCCAACTTACCCGAACTCACCGCGAAGGTCGCACAAGAGACACTCGATCTGGCTCACATTACTTGTAATAAAAACACAGTCCCCTTCGAGACACGTTCTCCTTTCAAAGCATCCGGTATACGCCTTGGCACTCCCGCCGTGACTAGCCGAGGCTTCGTCGAGGACGATATGGTGATCATCGCCGACTGCATCGATCACGTGCTTAAAGCAATCGATACCGACGACCAAGACGACACAATTGAAAGAGTCAAAGGGCGCATCGCTGAACTAGTGTCGAAGTATCCGCTGCCTTACTAGGGTTAGAAAAAGGACTTGCTCACTGCCCATCCGCAGGTGAAGTTAGCCGCATAGGAGCACCATCCTCAATTCCTACAACAAGTCTGCAGCCAAATCCGCGAGCTCGGAACGCACTCCGGTAGTCAGCTCTAAATGTGCGGTTATGTCCGTACCTTTAAGCCTCTGCGCAGTATGCACCAGTCCGTTTGACCAGGCATCAAGAAACATGCTGTCCACCTGATAGGGATCGCCGAGTAGTATCACCTTCGAACCTTCAGCCATACGACTGACAACCGTCTTCGCTTCGTGCGGGGTCAAATTCTGCGCCTCATCAATGATAAAAATTGTGTTCGAAAGCGATCGCCCGCGTATGAATGTCATCGCTTCGACCTCGACCATTCCGTAGTCGAAGAGAAACTGGAAAGGCTTACGTGGCTTACTTTCCTCCTCGCCTTCGTCACCTTGGCTCGGCTGCTTGGCTAGCTTAGCCATCGCCTTCTTACGCTTACGCGTCGAAGTGATACGGCTCAAAGCATCATCCTCATGCATATCGGGTTGTTTGACTACCTTGCGATTACTAAAGAGCACTTCGAGGTTATCAAAAAATGGAGCAATATAGGGCGCCATTTTTTCATCCAATGTGCCAGGCAGCGCGCCGGTGTCTTTGCCAATATGCACCAGTGGGCGTGTAATGAATACACGCTCGTATAGGTTATCCTCACCAATCGCTTGGAAGAGCGCCATAGCGATGGAAACGATTGTTTTACCTGTACCCGCTTTTCCACTGCAAGTGACTAACTTAATATCTTCATCCAAGAGTGCATCCATAAGCATGCGTTGCTCTGAATTGAGGGGATGAATACGTATGCCTTTCGGTATTTTTACACCCACATCTGAGCCAAGGATCAAACTGTCAACCTGTCCATCACCACGATAACGCGCAGGCTCGCTAATCTCTCCGTTGCTGAGAAAGATGTATTCGTTGATAAATAGATGGCTCGTTTGTTCAGGAAGAAGGTCCACGCCGTGCTCCTCGAGGAAGCGCTCATAGTCTTCGTCGCTGACCTCGATCGTCTTGCAACCGCTACCGAGTTTGGCAGAGGTCACTTTATCGTTCATGTAGTCCTCTACTTCGAGACCTAGCGCGATACCCTTGAGCGCCATGTTGGTGTCCTTCGTTACCAGAATCACTCGACTATCGGAACAGACCTCCTTTAGGAAAAAAACCGAGGCCAAAATACGGCTATCCATTTTCTCCATGTTGACGAGCGTCGCCTTCAAACGATTCAAATCCTGATTATCAGAATCGCCGCTCACCATGTAGTCGTTGATCACAACGACGAGGCGACCACCATTAGGTAAGCCGCAGCTTAGGGCAGAGCTACCTTTACCATTGAGCTCGGGCGGTGATTCCAAGCCCTCATCGAAAAGTGCACGGAGGTCTCGATGTATCTTTCGTGCCGAAAAGCCCAACTCGCCAGGAGCAGACTTCTTACGATCGAGCTCTTCGAGGACTTCGACGGGTATCGCGATTGTATTTTCCTCGAACTTGTGCAGGCACTGCGGATCGTGCAGTAGAACATTAGTATCTAGGACAAAAATCTTAGTCTTCGACGCGGGCGTGGTTGCGTTTGGCAAGGTAAGTAAAATAAATGAGGGCGAAATACGATTCTGGCATTTGCAGCCAGTCTAAAATGAGCTAATACAAGCCATACTCTTGCCCTCTACCTTTGGGCAAGCAGTAAACCCAATTAGCTCAACTTTTTCACTAAAATGTCATACGAACCGATCACTCAACACGATTTCCAAGATGAATCTCTGTTGAAACTCGCCCTCACTCACTCTAGCTGCAAGCGAGTTAATGGCGACAACCAACGCCTCGAATTTCTAGGCGACGCTGTGCTGGACCTCATTATTGCAGAAGCTCTTTATGTAAAATTCCCCGAGGCCGATGAAGGCGCGCTAGACCGCTGCCGTGCCAGCATCGTTAATGGCAAGTCCCTCGCTCGCGCCGCGACCGCTAAAGGTCTCGGCAAATATCTCGAGGTCAGCGCCGCACACCGCCAGCACCATCCCAAGCCGAGCAATGCGATGCTCGAAGATGCCCTTGAAGCCCTCATCGGGGCCGTCTACTTAGATGGCGGGGTGAAGGCCGCGCGCGATACCATATTGCATCTATTCGACAGCCAAATTGAAGCCCTCGTGCTTGATGCCGGCACTCTAAACCCAAAAGGTAAGCTCCAAGAGTGGTCGCAAAAACACCACAAAGGCGAAGTGCCTACCTACGCAGAACTCTCAGCTGAGGGTGCAGACCACGAGCGCAGTTACACCGCTACAGTATCTTTAGGAGGCAAGGAGCTAGGCCGTGGTATAGGCAGTTCAAAAAAAACCGCCGAAGCTAAAGCAGCGAAGGCCGCGCTGGAAAATCTCGCGTGATATAGCGTGAATTTGCTCGCTCGCCACGAATAAAATAACTGTGCCCAAAAAACAAAAACTTTCGCACGGCAAACACACGCTCTATCACGGCGTATGCAAGGAGGCACGTGCCCCACTGCTCTACTGCCTAGCGCAAAGTAACGACAAAGAAATCACTGTCGCCCTTGTCGCTTATCCGCGCCGCGCACAAGAACTCGCCACCGAACTCGATACCTACACCCTCTGGGCTAGAGCCAAAACGCCCCTTCAAATCCTTTACTTCCCCGAAGACCCTCCGCCCGACATCGACGCACAGCGCCGCGCTGACCGTATCTGCGACCGTCTCACCGTGCTCAGCGCACTCCTCACCAGTTCAGCGGGTAAACGACTGATCATAGCCACTCCCGAAGCTCTGCTGGGTGCCTGTCCCGACAAAGTGGCCTTTGCGCAGCAACGCCTCACCCTGAGGGTTGGCCAGTCACACTCCTTTTCCGAATTGATCGCCACCCTCACAAGCGATCTCGATTACGACTCCGAAGCCCTCTGCGAACAGCCTGGACAGATCGCGACCCGAGGCGGCCTGATCGACCTCTACCCCTACGATGCGCACAAGCCATATCGCATTGATTTCTTTGGTGACGAGATCGAGAGTATCCGGCGCTTCGACCCAACTACCCAGCGCACGCGTGAGGAAGTCGACGAAATTCAGATAGCGGCCGCCGAGAGTGCTGACTCCATTTACTCGACCGAAGGCGCCCTCCTAGCTTACCTGCCCGAGAGTAATCTACAATGGATACTCGACGATCCCGCCACACTCGTGCGCGAGCATCCCTACAGATTTGAAAATATCAAAACGACCAGCGGTAGCCCAAGCTCTTTTTTTCAAGCGGTCGCTCATCGTGAGAATATCGACACACTCACTTCGCTTTGCGAACTGGATACAGATCCCGAACTCTTTTGTAGGGCCGAGCGTATTGAGATTCAGTCCGAACCGACAGCTAACTACCGTTTCCACACCAACCACACACAGATCGGATACGGCCGACTTAAGCCAGAGCAGAGTACTCGTTTCAAGTTTGAAAAACAGCTAGCCGTTTGGACAAAAGAAGGACTCGAAATTACTTTCGCAACCGCAGGCGAAAACGAGCAAAAGCGCATCAAAGAGCTGCTTGCCGACAATCCTCTGACCGTAGGGATCAAATCTAATTTTATCAAAGGTACGGTATCGGGCGGATTCATTCTTCGCGCCAGTCCAAAAATTCCACTCGCCACCCTTCCTCTACACTCGAATGCAAAGCAGGGTTTTGTTCTAATAGCCGACACAGAATACTTTGGTAGTCGAAACCGCAAGGTCAGCCATCGGGAGGAACGCGCCCGCGCCACACTCTCGCAAGTTGACCAGCTACTCGACTTCACTGAACTAGTGGACGGCGATCCACTTGTTCATTTGCAACACGGCGTCTGCCTCTTTCGCGGCCTCACGCAACTTGAAATTCAGGGTGGTAGCAAAGAGGTCATCTCTGTCGAGTTCGCCGATCAAATGACGATCCACGTCCCGCTGCAAGAGTCGCATTTACTCACTCGCTATGTCGGCCTGACTAAGTCGCAACCCAAGCTCAGTAAGGTCGGCGGTGCGGCTTGGGATAAAACCCGTGCCGCTGCCGAACGAGCCACCCTCGATTACGCCGCCGAGATGCTGCAGCTCCACGCCCGCCGCGCCCAATCCGGCGGCTTTGCCTTTCCGCCCGATCACGCTTGGCAGGAAGACTTCGAGTCCGCTTTCCCCTTCAAAGAAACACCGGACCAGTTAAGCGCAATCGAAGCCTGCAAGCAAGACATGGAGAGCACGCAAGCGATGGATCGTTTGATCTGTGGCGACGTCGGCTTCGGCAAGACCGAGGTCGCCATCCGCGCCGCACTCAAGGCCGTGCTCGCAGGTAAACAAGTCGCTATCCTTGTACCCACCACCGTGCTCTGCCAGCAGCACTTTAACACCTTTCGTGAGCGCATGGCCCAGTATCCAATCATCATTGAAATGGCTAGCCGATTCCGCACCACCGCAAAAAACAAAGAGTGTATTGCGCAACTCGCAGCTGGTAAGATCGACATTGTAATCGGCACCCACCGCCTACTGAGCAAAGACGTCCACTTTCAAGACCTTGGGTTACTCGTAGTCGACGAAGAGCAACGCTTTGGTGTAAAGCAAAAGGACCGCATCAAGCAACTGCGCGCCGAGGTCGACATCCTTACCCTCAGCGCGACACCAATCCCTCGCACCCTCTATCTCGCCATGGCAGGAGCACGTGCCATGAGTGTGATCGAGACCCCACCCGTCGATCGCCGTCCGATCGAGACCATCGTCAAAAGCTACGATGAAAATTTGATCCGAAGCGCAATTAAAGCCGAGACAGACCGCGGTGGCCAAGTCTTCTACTTACACAACCGTGTCGATAGTATCCAAGGCGTCGCAGCCAAGATCGAGGCAATGCACCCAAAGCTCAAAGTCGCAATCGGGCACGGGCAGATGACGGAAGGTGCGCTCGAAAAAGTCATGACGAAATTCGTCGCAGGTCAATCCGATGTGCTGGTCTGCACCACCATTATCGAATCTGGTATCGACATCCCGAATTGTAATACTCTTATAATTGAAGGTGCCGACCGATTCGGACTCGCTCAGCTCTATCAGATCCGTGGACGAGTCGGGCGCTTCAAACGCCAAGCCTACGCCTACCTACTGCTCCATCGCCACGCTACACTCGTTGACCAAGCACAAAAACGATTGAACGCACTCAAGCAACACAGCCAGCTGGGAGCCGGTTTTCGCATAGCGATGCGTGACCTCGAGTTGCGCGGCGCAGGCAATCTACTCGGCTCGCAACAGAGCGGTCACATCGCAGGGATTGGCTTTGAGTTGTATTGCCAATTACTTAAGCAGAGCGTCGCCCGACTAAAGGGTGAACCTTGCGCCGACCATATTCGTGCCGAAGTTAAACTCGACTTCATTACTGCCGGTGAAGGCGGACGTCGCGCCCGTAGCACTAGTGGCACCTTCAGCTTTGCCGCGATTAAAGATGCCGAATACGGCAGCCAAAAAGGTGAGCTAATCGAGGCCGCACTCCCCACTGAGTATATCGCCGAACCACGTCTGCGGATCGACTTCTACCGTCGCTTGGCACTCGCCGAAAAGGATGCTGAAGTTGAGGAGATAGCCGAAGAATTAGTCGATCGCTTCGGTGCATTGCCCCTCGCTGCTAAAGCCCTCATCAATGTCAGTCAAGTCCGCGTCCTCGCCGAGCTAGCAGGAGTCCGCCGCGTCGAAACCGAGGGCGACCGCTTGATCTGCAGACTTGCCCAAGCGGTCAAAAAGGGCGAATTCCTGAAATCTGGCACTCGCTTCCCCAGGCTAAAAGCCAAAGACCCCATCACTCGACTTATCGAAATCCAGAGCTTTTTGAGACGACAGCATGGGCTTAAGTAGCCGCGAAATAGGAGCTTTATCAAAAATGAAAGCGTGGCTTCACTCAAATTATCTGGGTGCTTAAATATATCAGGCATTTTCGATCTAGAAAATCCTGATCACATTTAGGATAAAAAAGCCCCACAAATTTTAAGCTGTGAGGTTTGGGAAATAACCTAAGTGGACTACTTTCAGCACTTTCCGACTCTAATGACCTGAGCTACGAATCGAACAGTCTAAACGTTAATCGAGATGTCGACACCTGCAGGCAAGTTGAGCTTCTTGAGTTCGTCGACTGTCGCGGCAGTGGGCTCTACGATGTCAATGAGGCGTTTGTGTGTGCGCACCTCGAACTGATCCATTGACTTTTTATTGACGTGGACAGAACGATTCACGGTGTACTTCTCGATCTTAGTCGGAAGCGGGACAGGGCCAGCGACGCGAGCGCCGGAGCGTTTTGCTGTCTCGACAATGTCCGCTGCGGACTGGTCGATAACTCGATAATCAAAGCCTTGTAGGCGGATACGGATACGTGGAGAGCTCATAGTTTATGTGTCTGGTTGATTGTTGATGATTTAAAGTTGTTGGTTGAAAGTTGTTGGTTGGTTGATGCGAGAGATAGAAAAATTAAGTTTAAGAGTTTATTGTATAAGCTATGACTTAAGTGTCCTTATTAGTAGCGACCTCTCGTAGAGGTTTCTAGGATGGTATTGAGGACGATTTGTGGAACTGGCTCGAAGGATTCGGGCTCCATGCTATAGGAAGCACGACCTTTGCTAAGTGAGCGAACGATGGTAGCGTAGCCAAACATTTCTTGCAGGGGTACGATTGCAGAAATTGAGACGAAGGCAGTCTTACCAGTGACATTTTGGATCTGTCCGCGGCGGCGATTGAGGTCGCCCATGATGTCGCCTTGATATTCGTCGGGCGTTTCGACTTCGACTTTCATTATAGGTTCTAGCAGTTGTGGGCTTGCTTTTTCCATGGCATCTCGGAAAGCGAAGATACCGGCCATCTTGAAGGACATTTCAGAGGAATCCACATCGTGGAAAGAACCGTCGAAAAGGGTGACTTTAAAATCAACCACGGGGTAGCCGCAGACGGCACCGTTGTTGGCAGCGTCACGGATGCCTTCAAGGGTGGGTTGGATGAATTCTTTTGGTATAACACCACCGACTGTCTTGTCGACCATTTCGATGCCGGCGCCACGCTCGAGAGGCTCGAGCTTGATGCGAACATGGCCGTATTGACCGCTGCCACCAGTTTGGCGAACGAATTTACCCTCCCCTTCGGAATTGGTAGACAAAGCTTCGCGGTAAGCGATCTGCGGGCGACCAGCTTCCGCTCCGACTTTGAACTCACGGAAGAGTCGGTCTTTAATGATTTCGAGGTGCAACTCACCCATGCCAGCAATGATCGTTTGCCCAGTCTCTTCATCGGAACTGACGACGAAGGTAGGATCCTCTTCAGAGAGGCGCTGTAGACCAGTCGCCATTTTTTCTTGGTCGGCGGTGGACCTAGGCTCGATCGACATCGAGATAACTGGCTCAGGGAATGTGGGTGGTTCCAAGCAAACATCGAAGCCCTTGGTGCAAAGTGTGTCGCCGGTGACAACATCACGCGCGCCAACGATGGCGCATATGTCACCCGAATAAGCGACGTCGATGTCTACGCGGGAGTCTGCCTTCATGATGAGAAGACGAGAAATGCGCTCTGTCTTGCCTGTGCGTGGGTTATAAAGTGCGCTTCCTTTGGCAAGGCTGCCCGAGTAAACACGCACAAAGACGAGCTTACCAACGTAGCCGTCGTTCATAAGTTTGAAGGCGAGGCCTGCGAACTTGCCATTGTCGTCAGGGGTGACTTCAAGATCACGGCCTTGCTCGGTCTCACCTTTCATCGGCGGTAGGTCGAGCGGGCATGGAAGATAGTTGACCACGGATTCGAGGACGGCTTGCACGCCCTTGTTCTTGAAGGCACTACCCGGAATAACGCCACAGAAGCCTAAGGAAATAGTCGCCTTACGGATGGCGGAGCGGATGTCGTCGGCTGCCAGTTCTTCGCCTTCGAGGTACTTATCGGCCAGCGCTTCATCAAAGTCGGCAAGGGCTTCGATTAGCTTTTCGCGATACTCGGCGGCTTGATCGACTAAGTCAGCGGGGATGGCCCGCGTCTCGAAGGTCATGCCACTGGCGTCGGTCGTATCGTAAACCCGGGCTTCCATCGTCGCCAGGTCGATTAGGCCAATAAAATCTTCTTCAGAACCGATAGGTAGAAAGATGGGATGCGCATTCGCACCAAGACGCTCGCGCATCGACTCAATGGCGGCGAAATAATCCGCACCAACGCGATCCATCTTATTAACAAAAGCGATGCGCGGGACATTGTATTTTGTCATTTGCCGCCAAACCGTCTCAGACTGAGGCTGCACACCAGCGACGGCGCAAAAGACACCGATCGTACCATCTAAGACTCTGAGCGAGCGTTCTACCTCGGCGGTGAAATCGACGTGGCCTGGAGTGTCGATAATATTGATCTGGTTACAAATCTCGGCGTAAGGACCATCTTGATTTGTCCAGTTACAGGAGATCGCAGCGGAGGTAATAGTAATACCACGCTCGCGCTCTTGATCCATCCAGTCAGTGACTGCGCTACCCTCGTGGACCTCACCCATCTTGTGGACGACACCTGCGTAAAATAGAATTCTCTCCGTCGTTGTCGTCTTTCCCGCGTCGATGTGAGCAGCTATGCCGATATTTCGCGTATGCTCCAGGGGGAACTTACGTTTCGGTGAGTTAGCTGACGCAATACTATGAGTAGCGGACATAAAAGAGATACGACTGAAAAGAACGAGGGGCGGCGCATCCGAGGACTGCCAGTGCATGTAAGGAATTACCAGCGCAGGTGTGCGAAAGCACGGTTGGCTTGAGCCATGCGGTGAACTTCTTCTTTTTTCTTCACAACTCCACCTGTGTTGTTGTATGCGTCGACGATCTCGTCAGCCAAGGCTTCGTTCATAGGAACACCCTTGCGACTGCGCGCGGCGTTGACCATCCAGCGGAAAGCAAGGGCTTGCTGGCGTTCGAAGGAAATTTCTACGGGCACCTGATAAGTGGCGCCACCGACACGGCGGCTCTTCACTTCAAGCTTGGGGCGCGAGTTTTCAAGCGCCCCCATAACAAGGTCGACAGGATCGCCTTTTTCAAGCTTTTCGCTTACGCGCTCAAACGCTGAATAGACTATCTTCTGAGCCACGGTGCGCTTACCGCGTTCCATGATCATGTTTACAAGGTTGGCTACCAGGGTGCTGTTGTAGCGAGGATCTGGTATGAGAGGGCGTTTGACGGCTTGGCGACGACGTGACATATATATGAGAATTAAAAATTAGAAATAAAAGAATAAGTCGTACGCTTATGAAGCGTCTTTAGGACGTTTTACGCCATATTTAGAGCGACTACGGCGACGTTTCTC
>CESW01149460.1_pt1 | contig 16764 bp, 16 predicted proteins | sample 531171 | NCBI WGS metagenome assembly CESW01 (sample SAMEA2621859, study PRJEB7988) | marine metagenome | biome: marine biome (ENVO:00000447); feature: surface water layer (ENVO:00002042); material: "saline water (ENVO:00002010), including plankton (ENVO:xxxxxxxx)" | depth 5 m
TCATTGATTGCATCTATGACGCTCATCTGGAAATACAATCCACCGCAGTTCAACAGACCGTCGCCAGCAAGGGCGTCTCGGACGGGCCCAATGGCTCCAGCTAGGCAAAATTTAATGCCGTGCTTTTTCCATTTTTCAACCAGGCGACGCAGTGTGGCACGTGCGGTGGCATCTACGTAAGATAAGGTGTCTGCCTGAAGAACGACAAGGCACAGTGCATCCCCACTTTCACGTGCCAATCGAGTCAGGGTGGAATGAAAGTGCTCATGATTGGCGAAATTCAGGGCGCCGTCGTACCGCAACACAAGCACACTTTCATCCATTCTCGCCTCGGGAAAGCGATTGACATTTCGAAAAACCCCATTGACATCGCCAAGAACAGCCACGTGAGGCATCATCATTTTCTGGACGGTCAGGGCGAGTGACGACAAGATGCCTAGGCCAATGCCGAGGGGTACGTTAACCAGCAAGGTCACTGACATAGTCAGCATCAAAATGATGGCCTCGTTACGATCTTGTTTCCAAAGCTCGAATGGATACCTCACATCTACGAGCTTCGTTATGGCCATCATGACAATTGCAGCAAGAATGGCAATGGGAAGATGGTAAAATAGCGGTGTCAAAACCAACAATGTCAATCCCACAATGCTGGCTGAGATCCACCCAACTGCTGGTGTTTTTCCTCCCGATTGATCGACCACAGCAGTTCTGGAAAATCCGCCGGTGGTTGGATAGCTTTGGAAAAACGATCCTACAACATTGGCGAGGCCTAAGGCGCGAAGTTCCCGATTGGAATTTGTTCGATACGCGTGCCGTTCTTCCACGGATTTGGCGACACTAATGGCCTCGAGAAATGCCACCAGAGAAAGCGTAAGTGCGATGGGCAAAAGGGCTTCCGCCTCTTCCATGCGAACAGACGGAATTGAAAAGGAAGGCAATCCTTGCGGGATGGTTCCTACGACTGCAATTCCGAGAGATTCGAAGTCCCATAACCAAGAGGCAAGAATTGCTGTGACAACCAGCACGAGAGAGGCTGGGATCTTCGGCGCCCAATTTTTCAGCGCCACAAGCACCATGACGCCCACCAAACCCAGGGCAAAAGTTGCTACATGTGTGGCCGACCATTGCTCCATCAGGTTTGCGAGGATGATTTGAAATTGGTTGCTTCTCGGACTTGTCAAACCAAGGAAGTTCGGAACTTGATTCATGGCGATGAGGATGGCGACTGCACTCGTAAATCCACTGATTACTGGGCGCGACAGAAAATTTGCCAAAAACCCCAAACGGAGTACACCCATGATGAATTGCATTGCACCCATCATGAATGCAAGCAGGATGGCAAGCGAGATGTATTGTTCAGATTCAATCGTCGCCATGCCGGCCAATCCAGCTGCCACCAATAAGCTGTCCATCGCCACAGGACCTACAGAGAGCTGGCGTGAGGTGCCCAAAAACCCGTAAATCACTTGAGGGACAAGGGCTGCGTACAAACCATAAATTACAGGGAGCCCAGCAATCACGGCATAGGCCATACTCTGCGGAATGAGCATGATTCCTACTGTGATTCCAGCAGGCCAATCGCCGCGCCAATCCGATCGCGCATAATTCGGCAGCCAGGACAAAAAGGGCAGTTGATTTTCGAAGCGCAATTTGAAGGTATTGATGCCATGCGAAGTTACGCGTCACTCGAACCAGACCATGTCACTTAAATGGCCGTGATTCTCGCTTGTCTGCCAGATGAAACATTCAGTTTTTCCATGGACTTGGATGCCATTCGGATGTCTGAAGGAATTGACGATGAGAAAAGAAGATTGTCAATACCTGTCATGCGGTCTACACTAAGAGGTATGCGCAATCCCGAACTCGCAAATCTCCACCAAAAAAAAAACGAGCCCTCGGAGAGTGACTCGCTTCTCGTGCCCAGGGTGGGACTCGAACCCACACGCCCTAACGGACACATGGCCCTCAACCATGCCTGTCTACCAATTTCAGCACCTGGGCGATGCAAGGATTGATGTGCCTTTGTGACCCGGCTGGGACTCGAACCCAGGACCCTCTCATTAAAAGTGAGATGCTCTAACCAGCTGAGCTACCAGGTCTTTCTCCTACATTAAGGGGGGGCAAAGATAGACAGATTTTTTCTCAGACAAACTTTTGTCTTTGTGAAGTGCGCTGCTTCATTATGGGGCAGCCCTTAACTTGCAATCGGTTTGTAAAAAAACAACCGGAACCACAAGAACCACTAAGATGAAAAATGCTTGGATTAAAGGAGCCATGACCTTCGCGGTACTGACCCTCAGCTCAGGAACCATTTTGGCTCAAACGGCCGTCGATTTACCAGGGATGGATGCCGTGATGGCAGTCAAAAAACTTACGAAAAAAGATGTCACATCGAATTGGCAATCCTACGCTGCAGAGGCCACTCTGGTGAGCCAGGGATGGACAGAGGTGAAATCGTTAAAGGCGGGTTTGGTGTTGAACGAAACGGTCATTCTGCCTGGAGTAGATGTGGCGACAGAAATCTTGGAATTGGGCCTTGAGACAAAGGAACAAGCTGAAGCGTACAAAACTGAACAAGGCACGTTTGTCATTTTGGCATCCAAAGCGATGATAGACAAATGGACGGCCCGGTACATTGTAAATGCTCAAGCCCAGCTGAAGAAATGATCAAGTTTCCACTGCAAAGATTGTTTTTGTGGCTGTGTGCTGTCCTCTGCACAGCTTCCTCGCTCGCCCAGACGGCCATCAACGATACCGATTTGTATGAGGAATGTGAAGGATTGATTACCGACACCGGTGGTGCTGCGAATGGATATGGTGAAGGTGAAACGGAAACCATTACAATTTGTCCACCTGAGGGAGAAGAAACAGTTTGGATCGAATGGCAGGTTTTTATGCTCGACCCCCTTTCGACAATCAGCATTTACGACGGGGACAGTTCGTTTGGGCCTTTGCTTGCGCAGGGAACCAATGGTCAGCTCGATGGCCTTGTTTACGTGGCGTCAGAATCCAACCCCACGGGTTGTTTGACCGTGAATTTCACCAGTGGAGAAGGGAGCAACGTGGGCGGGGATTTCGCCTTCAGCGTCAATTGTGGGCAACCGTGCAACATTCTTACTCCTGTTGTGAATGTCGACAACCCTTCGCCTTATCGAATTTGTCCTGGCGAGGAATCCAACTTTGAAGGTGCATCTTCTTTCAGCAGTGGTTCCTCCGAATTGGTAGAATGGCGCTGGGATTGGAATGGCGATGGAACGATTGACGAAACGACAGACAATGCCTACACAACCCATGTGTATGAGGACGCAGGAATATACAGGGTCCAAATGAGCGTTCTTGACGACGAAGGATGTGAAAGCATTCAATTGACCAATTACATGGTTCACGTCAGCAATGATCCTGAGTGGGGCATATCACCTTTGGAATTGGATGTTTGCACAGGTGATGAGGTCAATCTTGAGGTCGTCATTGAGGGACAAGAATACGTTTTGGCACCCAGTGTCGATTTTGGAGGTGGCCTATTTATTCCTGATCAGGTTGGAGAGTGTTTTACAAGTGAGCTCACTTTTACTCAATTCATTCCAGGCCAAACCATTGATGACGCCTCAACTGCAATGGAGGAGTTGTTCATGAATTTTGAGCACAGTTACATGGGGGACCTCACGGTTTCTTTCATTTGTCCCAACGGACAAAGCGTTCAAGTCCACAATCAAGGAGGAGCTGGCACCTTTCTTGGAATCCCTGTAGACAACGATGCAGATCCCAATACGCCAGGCGTGGGGTTTGACTATTTCTGGTCTCCCGATGCCACCAATGGAACGTGGGTTGACAATGCTGGAGGGACCCTCCCCGCAGGAACGTATGAGAGTTTTCAGCCATTTTCCAACCTCGATGGGTGCCCCTTAAATGGAGTTTGGCAGATTGAAATTTGCGATTTGTTGGGCCTTGACAATGGTTTTGTTTTCGACTGGTCAATTCAATTTGCGGACAGCTTGTACCCGGTAGACCAAAGTTTCACCCCGACGTTTGGTTTGGAGTGTGACAGCACTTTTTGGAGTACACCCCAACAGGAACAACACAACCTCATCAGTGGCCAATGGAATTGTGCAGAGGTTGGTGTTACCATGGAGACGCCTGGGGTCCAGGTTTACACAGCTCACGCAGTTAACAATTTTGGATGTGAATACACCCAAAATGTCGAAGTGGAGTATGTGACATTTAGTCCTTTTATCGAAAGTTCGTCTGAAATTTTTTGTGGGGGTGAAGCCGTGGAGCTTGAGGTGTTGCTCAGCAACGGTGCGGCTGGAGATTTGTCCGTGGTTTGGATTCAAAGCCCCTATCTGAGCGACACTTTGGGTGCCGTGGTGTCCGTGTCAGGACTCACTCAGCCAGAACTTTTTCAGGCTAATGTTGGCCAAACGTTTGACGATTACCCGGGATTGGCCTGCGAGGCCACAGCAGACGTCCTCATCGGAACTTGCGAAATCACGATTCCCAATGTGGTCAGTCCTTATTCGTCGAGCGGAGACAACGACAACTTTCGCATCCCGGGGATTCAGTCGTATGCCGATGTGGAGATTACAATTTTAAATCGATGGGGCAATGTCGTTTTTGAAAGTGACGACTTTGGTGCCAAGCCTTTTTGGGATTGTGCAGCGGATGGTGCCTCCTCTGGGGTTTATATCTACATCCTCACAGTCCCTGTTGAAGAGGGGCCACTGGTTGTAACAGACATCAACGGAGAGAGACGGGAATACAACGGAGAGGGACCCTTTGTATTCGAAGGCGTTTTCCACATCGTGGATTGACCGCCGTGACCTCTGAGTCGGAACCTCTTGATCTTTTGACGGCTTGGACGGAAGCGTTGTTGGCTGAGAGAGAGCATGACAGAAAGCACCTTGCTCAAATATTTTCTGAGTCATCATTGAAAGTTCGTCGGTCGGAAGGGTTGACCTGGTCGCCTGTGGAGGTCACGAAGGCCTCATATGCATTTGGTGGAGCCAAATGGAGTGTGGCTTGCAAGGAGGGTGGCGGGATTCCTGGCATCTTCCGTGTGGGCAGTGCCGTGCTATTGACGCCAGTTGGAGATGTCCATGATGTGACCGAATGGGGGAAGTGGCCCGCACGCGTGATGAAAATTCGAGGGCTCGAGATGGACGTGGTTTTGGAGGGTGACGGCCCTGAAGGAATGGCTCTGCAACACGTGTTGTGGACGGTGGATGCCAGGGCAGATGAGCGCAGCTACAATGCCATGGCGCATGCACTTAGTCATTGGGTCAACATTCAAGATTCGGAACGCAAGACATTTCGCAATTCAGCTCTGGCAGTCTCGGAATGGTTTTCACTTGCAGAAACTGGGGATGTTGTCATCGCAGATGCAAGTGGTTTAAATGCACAGCAACAGACTGCGGCGGAAAACGTGTGGTCTCGTGCACCCTTGTCTTTACTTCATGGGCCTCCGGGGACCGGAAAAACGAAAACATTGGTTTCCGCGATTTGGGGTTTGGTTCGAGCTGGGGATCAAGTTTTGGCTTCGGCACCTTCAAATATGGCCGTCGATGTGCTCGTTGAAAGGTTGGGACGAACAGGTCTGAATGTGGTCCGATTGGGTCATCCGATGAGAGTAAGCGACCATGTCTCTGAATGTACTCTTGATGTACACATTCAAAGGCAGCCTGAGTATGGTCGAGTTGTCAAAACGCGGCAGGAAGCCGAACAAAGGCAGCGTGAGGCCGACCGATACGTGAGGAACTTTGGGTCAGAGCAGCGCGAGGCACGTCGGGCCGCACGGGCTGAGGCGCGCGCGTTGCGCAAGGAAGCTACAGAGTTGGAAGCATACTTGTCAGAAAAGGTGATTCGCGAAGCAGATGTGGTGTGCGCCACCTTGGTTGGATGCGATGACCATCGCCTGCGAGGCTTGACGTTCGACGTGGCTGTGGTGGATGAGGCGGCGCAAGCTTTGCCACCCGCTGTACTCATTGCCATGAGAAGGGCCATGCGGTTGGTGCTGTGCGGGGATCCATGTCAATTGCCACCAACTGTCAAGAGCAAGGAAGGCCGCATTCTTGAAAAAACCATGCTGGAGCGTTTGATTGAAGTCCATCCGGAGCATACAGTCATGCTTGAAGTCCAACATCGCATGCATGAGGCCATCATGTCTGCGGGGAATGCACACTTTTATGGGGGCCGTCTTCGGGCGCATGAGGAAGTGGCGCATGCGACGTTGGAGGGCATCCGTCCTTGGATATGGGTGGACACGGCTGGATGCGGTTTTGAGGAAATGCGCTCCGCGAAGGGGGGGAGCGTGTCCAACCCAGAGGAAGCGGCATTTGTTTTGGATCGAGCTGTGGAGTGGTTTCAAAAGCATCCCGGCATGTCTTTGGGAATTGTAGCTCCATATGCAGCGCAGGTAGAACTCTTGCGGGATTTGTGGTCAGAAGCTGTTTTGAAAGGAGACGTGCAGGGACATGCAAATGTGACAATTCAGACTGTCGATGGCTTTCAAGGCCAAGAGCGAGACGGCATGATTGTGTCCTTGACCCGGAGCAACGACCGCGGTGAGGTCGGATTCCTCAGTGAAAGTCGCCGCATTCACGTGGCCCAAACCCGGGCAAAGCAGGCCTGCATGCTCGTTGGTGATAGCGCGACGCTAAGCACAAATCCCTACTTGAGGTGGCTTCTTGAACACGCCCAAGAGAGGGATGACTACGACAGTGCGTGGAGCTGGATGGTGGGCTGAATCAGACTGCATTCGCTTCAAACGGGACCCTGTCCGTCTCTGCGTTTAAGTTGGTTCCTTCAGATACTTGATTGGCGGTTTTGGGCTGCTCTTGGCCGTCGACCACTTGCCATTCATCCTGGGGAAAGACCTCGATGATTTTTTGAAAAGCAATGGAGGGGATGACGTATCCCACGCCCAATTGGTTCATGTGCTGAGATACTTTGTCGTAGGCATCTCTGATGTCGGTTGCGCTCAATAAAATATTCTGATTGCTTTCCTTTTCTGTGCCTTTGTCAGCATCGAATGTGGTCATCGCCACCTTGACTCGAAACCATTTGTTGCACTCTGGATATCGAATCACTTCTATGAGGTTGGTTTTGGTCAGTTGTGTGATTTCAAAAGGTCGAATTCCTTCGTATTCACAAATCTGGGTCATGCGTGTTTCGGCTTCTGTATAGGTAAAAGCGTCGAGTACAAATTGTTCCACCTTTTTGATTTCAGCACCTTCGCTGTCTGTGGCCCGGGAGCTGACCTTACAGTTGAACCAATGTTTGACCATGTTGCGAAGCTACACGGAGGGAGAAACGCTGTTCACCAATGCGATGTGAAAATTGCTCACAGGTCATGCACATTTGGCTTGCACGTAAAACGTAGTTTGGACGTCATGCAACTTCCAGAGGATACGTACATGCACAAGGGACAGCGGCGCAAGCTGCTGGATGACCTTCGCTCGATGGGAATTCAGAGTGAAGCTGTGCTTGACGCCATGAATCGGGTGCCTCGACACTTTTTTTTGGATTCAGCATTTTCGCAGTTTGCCTACAGCAACAAGGCTTTTCCCATTGCAGCAGGCCAAACCATTAGCCAGCCGCATACTGTGGCAAAACAAACCGAGTTGCTTGACGCCCGGCCAGGGGATAACATTTTGGAGATTGGAACTGGCAGTGGTTATCAGTGTGCTGTGCTGTGTGCTCTTGGGCTCAAAGTGCACAGCATTGAGAGACAAAAAGCACTTTTTGACTCCTCGGGAGTTTTGTTGAAGGCCATGGGATGGAAGCCATTTTTGTATTACGGTGATGGCTACAAAGGCAAGCCTGTTTTCGCTCCTTTTGATGGCATCATCATCACTTGTGGAGCTCCTGATATTCCTCAGGCCTTGTTAGGTCAGTTGAAGGTGGGAGGTCGCATGGTTATTCCTGTGGGTGATGGTGAAACACAGCGGATGTGGACCATAGAAAGAATCAGTGAACTCGAATTCACCAAAAAAGATCATGGATGCGCCGCCTTTGTTCCCATGCTTGAGGCACGCGCGCGCGACTGAGATTGAATCGTTTTACCACAAGTCGTCAATTGCGCCGAGACCTAGGCGCAAAACTTGAGGCTCACTTCCCGTGCAGTCCAGTACCGTGGAGGCTTCCAAATGTCCGATGCCTCCATCCACCACAAGATCGACGAGGTGGTTGTATCGTTCCAGAATAAGCTCGGGATCTGTGGTGTACTCCAGCACAGCATCTTCGTCATGCACACTGCTGACTACCAAGGGACTCCCAAGCTCACGGAGGAGGTGCTGGGCGACGGCGTGTTTGGGCACACGGATGCCAATGGTCCTTTTTTTTCCCTTGTAGAGTTTTGGGACCTCACCGCTGGCAGGCAACACAAACGTGTATGGCCCTGGCAATTTTCGCTTCATCATTTTGAATAGCGGGTTTCCAATGTGGGTCGCGTATTTGCTGAGGTCACTCAGGTCTGCGCAGAGCAGAGAAAAATGCGCCTGATTCGGCTTGATTCCCTTGGCTTTTGACAAGCGATCAAATCCTTTGGAGCTTCCCAATTTCGTTGCAAAGCTGTACACCGTATCCGTAGGGCAAACGATGAGACCATTTTGGTTCAGAACCTCCAACACCTGTCTGACCTTTCGAGGGTCAGGATTGTCGTCGTGCAATTTGACCAAATGAGCCATGTCATGTCACGAGAAACAGAATTAACCGTTGGACTTGGCGTGGTCGGCAAGAAATTTGGCCAGTCCGATGTCGGTCAGGGGGTGCTTCATCAGGCCTTCGATGGCGCTCAGCGGTCCCGTCATCACATCCGCACCCAACATGGCGCATTCAATGACATGCATGGGGCCACGAACGCTCGCGGCCAAAATTTCAGTCCCGAAATCGTAATTGTCGAAAATGTTGCGAATGTCCTCAATGAGGTCCATGCCATCAGAGCTGATGTCATCCAAGCGCCCAATGAATGGGCTCACGTAGGATGCTCCAGCCTTGGCGGCAATGAGTGCTTGTCCTGGTGAGAATATGAGGGTGCAATTGGTGCGAATGCCGCTCTCTGTAAAGTGGCTGATCGCCTTGATTCCCTCTGGAATCATGGGCACCTTTACAACAATGTTTTCGTGCAATTCGGCAAGGGCTTTTCCCTCGCGAATCATGCCTTCAAAATCTGTGGAAATGACTTCAGCGCTCACGTCTCCATCCACAATTTCACAAATGGCCCGGTAATGAGCTTTCACCGCTTTGTCTCCTGCGATTCCTTCTTTGGCCATCAAAGACGGATTGGTGGTTACTCCGTCCAAAATGCCGTAGGCTTGAGCTTCGCGAATTTGATCAAGATTGGCTGTGTCGATGAAAAATTTCATGTCGAGAGGGTTGTGAATGAGGCGTTGAAAATAGTTGGTCCAGCACGTAGTTAGGTTTCATTTAACTCGGGAGTTGTCCCCGACCTGTTCACAGCCGTTGTATCTTGAAGCATGACCCAGGAGGAACGGCGACAAATTTTGACGCGCGCAAAGCGAAAAAGGATGAATCTCGTCGAGCGCATCGACGAGTATCGAGAATTAACCCGCCCCATCCCCCCGAGCGATGCCATCGGTAGGGTGAGCCGCATGGATGCGATCAACAACCGCAGTGTGAATGAGGCGGCACTCAGGCAGCTCGAGCGCGAGTTGGAGCAATTGGATATGGGATTGTTGCGAATGCGAGAAGCAAAATTTGGGAAGTGCATGCGTTGCGGTGAAGACATTCCCGTGGGCAGACTCATGCTGATGCCGGGTGCCACAAGTTGTGTCAGGTGCACCTGAGCAAGTGTACCTTCGCAACACAAATGTGGCGCACGTTGATTGGCACGCAAATGACTCCAAAAAAAACAAGGCCTTTGTTGTTCTCTATGGCGATGCTGTCTTTGACGGGATGTCGTCCCGACCAATGGGATTTGGGTGCACCTGAAGTTCTACAAATCAGTGATTACGTCTTGAACACAACGCCAGCTGAGGGTACGGCGCGTCATAAAGTCGAAGAAGTGTGGGTTTACAGTGAAACGGATGTGGTGGGAGTGTATCCGCTTCCCGCCACCGTGACCTTGCCCGGAGGAGAACCTCAAACCCTCACCCTTGTGCCTGGCATCCGCGCCAATGGAATTGCTGCTACGAGGAGAACTTATCCCTTTTATGAAGCCAATCGAGTGGACTTGGACGGTGAGCCTACTACCGAAATCGACCACGTATTTGAAGGCAACTACGTCAATACGCAGGCTCTCCAAACCAAAGTCATTCTCGCTGAGGATTTTGAGTCAGCCAATCGTTTTTTGGAAAGCACCAACAGCAATGTGGAGGTGCAACGAATCATCGATTCTGAGAATGTTTTTGAAGGAGATGGAAGTGGTTACATCCGATTGGACAGCAACCATACTCAATTGAATGCGGCGACTCACGAGCAATTCTATGATCTTCCTCGAGACCGTCCTGTTTACCTAGAATTCCATTACAAATGCGATGTTGGATTTGTCGTGGGGCTTGAGGTATTTGGAGGAAGTCAGGCTGGACGTCTGCCAATTTTGGTTTTGAATCCGAATTGCAACGATGAAGGGTGCGATTGGAACAAGATTTATCTCGATTTGTACCCTGCGCTGTCGTCGATGCCAGATGCCGGTTCTTTCGAAATCGGCCTGAACGCCAACATCCCCGCGGACGGGACAGAGGGTAACATCTGGATTGACAATTTCAAATTCGTACACTTTGACGATTGAGGTTGTTGCACCGAAGACTGAACCGCGTCGTCCCTGGAGCGGTTGGTGGTGGAGATATCTGTGGACTGACGGATTGGCTGCCGCAATGGCTTGGGCCGCCCTGTTTTTCTTCCGGAAAAGTGTCATTGAGCCTCGGCACTATGGCTTTGACATCGATGTTTCACCTGACCACAATTTCTGGTTGGCCATGTTGGTGGTTCCACTCTTTTGGTGTTCAGTATATGCCTTCATGGGAATGTACGTCGATGTGCGTCGGCGTCATCGCGGTCTCGAAGTTCGTCATGTCATTCGCTCGAGCGCGATTGGGGGAGTGGTGCTGTTTTTTGCTCTTTTGCTTGACGATGTCACTCAAACGCATGTGGACCACTACCAGACACTTTCGGTTTGGCTTGGAAGTCATGCGATTTTGACTTTGGCAGGGAGGTGGATATGGACGTCTGCGGTGGTTGGTCGTGTACAATCTGGCGAATGGGCATTCACAACCATTTTGGTTGGAGGAGAAGACGACAATGCCCGCTTCTTACAAGAATTGAATGACACCCCAGGTCGCCCGGGTTGGGAGGTGCTTGCGAGCATAAGTGCGTCTGAAATGGAGTCTGACTTGACCAAGCTGGGGCAATGGTTGGATGAACACATGTTGGACCGCGCTGTCATCACCACGGCAGTATCCAAGCGTGAAGCGATGCTCGGTTGGGTCGCGGTCTTGGAAGGCAAAGGTGTGGAGTTGCTCGTCGTCCCGAATGCCCTTGATTATATGGCGGGTACGGTTCGTTCGACCAATTTATTTGGTGTCCCGTTGGTCAACCTTAGTCGAACAGGATTTGGTCCAGGAATGAAAGTGTTGAAGCGGTTTGTGGACATCTTAGGCAGTTCTGCAGCGTTGATTTTTCTTTCACCAGTCACGTTGCTGGTGGCCTTGGCAGTCAAGAAGGGGTCAGCGGGGCCAATATTTTACCGCCAAGAGCGCCTAGGACTCCATGGAAAGCCTTTTCAAATCATCAAGTTTCGAACGATGATTGAAGGTGCCGAGGGTTCTCGTCCTCAGTTGAGTTCAGATGAGGATCCCCGAATTACGGCGGTCGGCAGGCGTCTGCGAAAAATGCGTTTGGATGAGTTGCCTCAATTTTGGAATGTATTGAAGGGGGAGATGTCGTTGGTTGGACCAAGACCTGAAAGGGCCTTCTTTACAGATCAAATCATCCAACACAGCCCTCACTTTCTTCGACTTCAGCAAGTAAGACCAGGAATCACGTCTTGGGGTCAAGTGAAATATGGGTATGCAGAGAATGTCAATGAGATGCGGCAACGTCTTCGCTACGACATCATGTACCTCGAGAACATCTCTTTGTTGCTCGATTTGAAAATCCTGCTCTTTACTGTGAGAACGGTTCTCCGCGGTGAGGGCAAGTGATTTACATAATTTTTACGAAATTTGAGTATGATCGCCCTTGGCCAAATCCGGGTCACGCCACTTGTCGTGTGGCGCTTTTTGGCGTGCTCTATGCTAATCACGAGCGCTTTGGTGGGGCATGCCCAAGAAAATGTGGTCAAAACCAACAGCAAAGAGGGTACTCTGGTTGTCAATTATTATTCGACGGCACCTGATCCTGAGTTGGAGCAACTTCGGGGATTGGCAGTGGAAGCGCTAGGTGTGCTCTTGCGAGGTGAGATGAGTGTGTCAGAGGATGACATCGGCTGGTCTTCCCCCATACGGACCTTGGGGAAGGACATGCAGCGACTGGTGAGAGATTTGATGGGAATCCGTTCTTTCGCAGGTCAAAAAGAATTCAAGGGTTTTTCGGAAGAAGTTTCCATGCTTTTGCTGGATTTCGAAGAACTCGACATGCGCGATGTGGAGCGAATGCGTGGTTCAGGAACACGAAGTTTTGAGGAGAGAACCTATGTCTTGATTGAGCAACGCATTCAAGAAATCCTGCTGCAATGTGGAGTTGAACTTGGGCGTTTTGTCAATCGAGGTCTTCTACAAAAGATCGGTACTGTGGAGCAAAGCATGCCCATCGAGGAATTGTCTCGCTGGACCAATCCAGAGGACAACGTTCAGCTCGAACCGATTGAACTCGATGTCAACTTGGAGACCATGTCCTTGTTGAATGGCGGAGATGACAGCACGTGGCCCGAAGATGATGAACCGAGAAATTCAGGCATTTCACCCTCGAGTGAATGGCAGACGATGCAAGACATGATGCAGCGCATCTTGAACTTGGTGGAAGCACAGGAGGGACGCATTCAAAAGTTGGAGAATTCCAATGCCGGTGCTTTGAATGTCGATACGAGGGATTTGGCATCTCAAACCTGGAATCCCCAACGTCCCGAACCCTCCGACGATCCTGCATTGGCAGCGCTTCAGTTGCCGTCGTCTTTTGACGTTCAATTTTATGAGGGAAGTGCTCGTTTGACGCTGACAGCACAGCTTCAATTGAATGAGGTCATCGAGTACCTCGGCATGTACCCCCGATTGCGGGTTGTATGCACTGGTCACGCGGACATGACAGGCAATCGAGCCGCGAATTTGGCCCTATCTAAGAAGCGGGCCCAATCGGTTCAGAAAATTTTGTTGGAAAGTGGGGTGCAGTCTACGCGTGTCGTACTCAATTATTTTGGTGAGGAGCGAGCTTCGAACCGTGGCGCTTTGGACAGACGGGTGGAGGTGGCGTTCTTTGTGAACGATTGATTCCGAATTCCATGAAAATCATCTGCATCGGCAGAAATTATGCCAATCACGCTCTTGAATTGGGCAATCCAGTGCCTTCAGAGCCTGTGATTTTTCTGAAGCCACAGAGTTCGATTCTCAGCCACAAACATCCCTTTTACATTCCAGAGTGGACGAACGAGGTGCATCACGAGGTGGAGCTGGTGGTTAAAATCGACCGGGTGGGAAAAACGATTTCAGAGGAACATGCACCGCGTTACTATTCTGAGATTGGTCTTGGATTGGATTTGACTGCACGCGATGTCCAAATGCGTCTCAAGGCTAACGGTCATCCATGGGAACGGGCCAAAGCTTTTGACGGTTCAGCAGTCGTCGGCGAATTCATTTCCCTTGGTGACCTTGGTCGAGATGTACAAGACTTGAGATTCACACTTTCCAATCGAGACAACGTTCTTCAAGAGGGATGTACCCAAAACATGTTGTTTTCAGTCAATCAGCTAATTGCCGAAGTTTCTAGATTCATGACCCTGAAAGTGGGAGACCTCCTTTTTACAGGTACACCTGCGGGAGTGGCTCCTGTCAAATCTGGTGACCGACTCGTTGGAACTTTGGAGGGTCGCGACCTTTTCGCTGTCGACATCAAATAAAAATAGCATTTTGAGTAACTCCTTTATACATCTTTCTCTGATCGGTTTCATGGGTTCTGGGAAATCCACAGTAGGAGCCAAGTTGGCCCAGCGATTGGATCGTCCCTTTGTGGATACAGATAAGGTGGTGGAAGAAATGCTCGGCATGCCTGTACACGAGGCGTTCAATTCGCTGGGAGAAGCTGCTTTTAGAGAGGCTGAGCAAGATGCATTGTCTGACGCTTTGCGTCCAGATGAACCCATCGTTTTGGCGACGGGAGGTGGGACTCCTTGTGCCGAGGGCGCAATGGAATGGATGCGCCGCAGGTCCTTGGTTGTCGCTTTACAACCACCGATTGAGGTCCTTCTCGCTCGTTTGGTTCAGGGGCAAGAGCACCGACCATTGATTCGAAACCAAAGGGGAAAAGACCTTCAAAGAACCGTGGAGCGCATGTTGTTGACTCGAGCTGCGTGCTATGGCTCTGCGCACATCACATGGCGACAAAATTTAAACTCCACTGAGGCAATTGACGAGGCACTTGCTGGCATTCAATGGCGTTTGGACGCTTGATTTTTTAAGATGCAAGTGGTCGCTCAACATGCACTGTTGCACAATCCTGATCACTGAGGTCTACCACGATGTGTTCATTCAATTGAGTGCTTAATGTCATTCCGCAGAAATCGGCGCGAATGGGAAAAGAACGGTGCTTGCGATCGACCAGAACTGCCGTGTGCACTTCACGTGGACGTCCCTCAAGGAGGTGTTGAACCCCATGGATGAGCGTGCGCCCCGAATTGAGTACATCATCAATTAAGAACACGATTCTGTCTTCTAGAGCTTCAGCGTCGAGATTGCACTCGAGGGGGTGATCAAGAGGTGCATCTTTCTGCATCGACATGCACCCCTTCACGACTTCAATGGAGGAAAGTTCGCTTATTCTGTTGGCCAAAGCTTCGCACACAGCCAAGCCTTGGCCGTCGACACCAATCAACACCACCTCCTTTTCATTGTAGTGAATTTCCAAAATCTCGCGTGCCATGCGATCCAATTTCCGGATCACGGTTTCATGGGACATGACCAAGTCTAAAATTGTACTCATGCCTCTAAGTTCGGTTGAAATGTTTCGTTTTTTTCAATGCAAGCCACCGCCTCGACATGCGCGGTATGTGGAAATTGATCGACGAGCTTGAGCGACTTAAGCTGATAACCCTGCTCACGCAATTCGACGAGGTCGCGTGCTTGAGTGGCAGGATTGCAACTAACGTAAACCAGGCGTTGTGCCCCTAGTCTCATGACTTTACGAAGGGTTTTGGGAGAAATTCCTGCGCGAGGGGGATCTAAGATGACAGTATGAATTTTCCCCTTGTATTCAGGATGCTCCAGTAGAAACTTGCCTGCATCAGCAGCGACAAACTCCACGTTTGTCAAACCATTTTGTTTGGCTGCGTCACGAGCATCTTGAATTGCACTTTGCACAATGTCAACGCCTACAACTGGGGTTTTGGCGTGTTTGGATACAAGCTGACCAATTGTGCCTGTCCCGCAAAACAGGTCCATGATGACATCTTGCGGCCGGTTGTCGACGCCGTCAAGGGCAAGCGCAAGCACCTCGGCGTACAATTGCTCAGCAGACTTGGGATTGGTCTGAAAAAAGGACCCCATGCTGATGCCAAAGGACAAGCCGTACAACATTTCTGTAATGGTGCTTGCTCCCCAGATTACACTTGACTCTCCTTCTCTGGCTTCAACGCGTTCACCTTTGTCGTCGTTGATGGTGTGAATGATTCCTTGCACACGGTCTCCCCAAAGCTTACGAATGCATTCGATGAATCCATTCACGTCGAGTGCTGCGTCAGACGTGGTGACCAAATTCACGAGCAAGCCGTCGTTGGCATAGCTCTTACGTACGACTAAAAATCTGAAGAAGCCTTTGCGTTTCGGCGGATGCCATGCTGGTAAACCAGTTTGTTCACACCACGCGCGAACCTGATGCAGGGTCGACTCAACGAGTTCGTCAAAGAGTCCGCTGTCACCATCGAGGTTTTCAACCGCCCACCACGTCCCTCGGTGTTTGAATCCTAGCCCAAAGTCATCCACCTTTTCATCTGACTTCAAATCATGGCGGATTTCCGAAAAGCTGTATTCCATTTTGTTTCGGTAGTGCCAACACAGAGGGGAGGGTACAAAGCCTTGATACACTGAGTCAATGTCTTCTACTTGTCCAATTTTGCGATAGAGGTCGAGCGCCGTCTTTGTTTTCCATTCGTGTTGCATCTCAATTGGAACGGAAGCGTAGGGAGCACCAGGGATGGGCTGAAAAGGAGGGGGCATTTCAAAGGCCGCATGTTCAATCACGCAAAGGAGACGGCATTCGGCGTGGCGCGCCTTGCACTTTGCGACTTGCGCATCCACAATCTGGCCTGGAAAAGCATTTTGCACAAACACCACGAAGGGACCATTTTCAGTTTCGACACGGGCAATGCCCTTACCTCCAAAAGCCATGTCTGTGATGGTCAGTCGAAGCACCTGTCCTTTTTGAAATGTGCGTTTGATGCGACGATGTCCTCCCATGCATTCAAAGGTACGTGGGGAGGATACCTCGGCAGCGAAGTTCCCCCGACGACTTCAGTACCTTCGTTGAATGTGGTCATGGACTCGTTGGATTTGTTTTGGCCTAGCGTGCACCGTGGTGACATCAGTCGAATCCCAAGTGCGGGAAGGG
>CESW01112157.1_pt1 | contig 16746 bp, 18 predicted proteins | sample 531171 | NCBI WGS metagenome assembly CESW01 (sample SAMEA2621859, study PRJEB7988) | marine metagenome | biome: marine biome (ENVO:00000447); feature: surface water layer (ENVO:00002042); material: "saline water (ENVO:00002010), including plankton (ENVO:xxxxxxxx)" | depth 5 m
ATTAATTTGATTAAAAGCAATAAAGAAAAGAAAAATATTAATTTTTTTGATGCTTATTTTTTATTATTTATAGATAGTCTTAAAAGAGATGATTTCAATAATGCAGATAAATTTCTAAGTAAAGCTTTTGAATATGCTAAAAAAGATGAAATAAATTTAGCGATTTTAGAAACTTTAAAACAATATATTTATGTATTTAAAGAAAAAAAATTTTTAGAAAATGAAAAGAATTTTGGAAATTTATCGCTAATTGCTAAAACGTTTCAAAATTGTTTTTTAAATGATCCTAAAACAGACTCTCATTTTGTTAACTTAGTTGAAAAAGTTGATGAGGACTTTAGTAGATACAAATTTTTTTATATTAATTATTTGATTTCAAAAGATAGAATAATAGAAGCCAATAAAATAGTTAAAAATATAAATTCTATAAATAGTACTTTACTTTTATCACAGGCAAAAAACTGGCTTGATGAGGGTAAATTAATAAAATTTAATCAAGTTTTTTCTTGTCAAAATCCAAACGATATAATTAGTGAATTTTTATTTTTAATTTCAAATTTATATTCATCATATGATAATTTTGAAAAATCAAATTTTTATTTAAATTTATCAAATTTTTTAAACCCAAAATTTTTTTTTAATTTATCTTTAGTGGCTGAAAATTATTATTTAAATAATAATTTTGAAAAAACGAAAAAAATTTTGAAAGCTTTTAAAAAAGAAGATAATTTTTATTATTGGTATAGAATTAAAATTGAGGCTAAGATTATAGCAAAAAAAAGAAATTTAAATCAGTCACTTAATTACGTAGTTTCAAAATTTAAAGAGATAAATAATCCAGACGAAAAAATGATTTTTGATTTAGCTAATTTTTATAAAAACTCAAAGAAATATGAACTCTCAATAAAATATTATACAAATATTTTAAATAAACTGGAGGATGAGTCTATATTAAAATCTGATCTTCTTTACAGAAGAGGAAGCAGTTACGAGAGATTGGGTAATTATAAAAAAGCAGATGAAGATCTATTAAAGTCCTTAAAAATTAATCCAGACGAACCTTATGTTTTAAATTATCTTGCTTATTCATGGCTTGAAAGAGATTATAAAATAAATAAGGCAATTGAAATGCTTGAGAATGCTTATTCTGAGGAAAAAAATGATCCATATATAATCGACTCAATTGGATGGGGTTATTTTTTAATCAATGATTACTTAAAAGCTGAAAAATTTTTAAGAAGAGCTTTAGAACTTATGCCGGAAGACCCAATTGTTAATGATCATTATGGAGATATCTTATGGAAATTAGATCGTAAGATTGAGGCACGATATTTTTGGAATAATGTATTAGAAATGGACGATGCAGAAAGAGATATGATTGAAAATATTAATATAAAGATTGTTGAAGGTTTAAAAAAATCTTAATGACACAATTAAGAATTAAATCATTTGCAAAGATAAATTTAGCTCTTAATATTATTGGGAAAAGTTCCTTATTACATAAGATTGAAACAATTGTTTCATTTATTTCACTTCATGATGAAATTTTTATAAAAAAAATAAACTCAAAAAAACACAATATTTTTTTTACTGGAAAATTTTCTAACAATATAAATAGTGATAATACAATTTCGAGATTACTTAAAATTTTAGAAAAAAAGAATTTATTAAAAAATAAAAAATTTAAGATTTTGATTAAAAAAAATATTCCAAATAAAGCAGGATTGGGGGGTGGCTCAATGAATGCTGCTAGTATTTTGAAATATTTCGTAAAAAAAAAAATTATAAAAATTAGCAAAAAACGACTTGAAGAAATTTCGAGTCTTATCGGTTCAGACGTCATCTTGGGCCTTAATCCCACAAATTCAATTTTAAATTCTAAAAATCAGATAAAACGTTTTCAAAGTAATAAAAAATTTTATGTTTTACTTGTTAAACCTAATTTTGGCTGCTCTACTAAATATATTTATTCAAAAGTAAAAAAATTTAATAAAGCGAGACTTCTAAAACCTAATAAAAACATGTTTAATTTTAAATTTTTGAAAAAAATGGATAATTCTTTAGAACCTATAGCTTTTTCTAGGTACAAAAAATTAAAAATGATTAAATCATTTTTAGAAAAATCAACTAAGCCAATATTCGTTAGAATGTCTGGATCGGGTTCAGTAATATTCGCATATTTTAAAACCAAGGACAGATGTGATAAAGCAAAAAAACTTTTTAATAAAAAATATAGAAAATACTGGTGTATGTCATCAAAAACTATATAAATTTTGTTTTTTTGTGTTATACGAAATTAATATTGGGGCGTAGCCAAGCGGTAAGGCACGGGTTTTTGGTACCTGCATCCTAGGTTCGAATCCTAGCGCCCCAGCCAATTATGAAAAACTTTTTAGATAAAATTTTTTTTAGATCTAATAACCTGGACCATGTTAGTCAAAAGATTAGAGATCTTACAATAAAGACACCTGCTTATAAAATTTTTGAGGCTATAAATGCTTATTCACCTGAAAGTGAAATCAGATATGTTGGAGGGTGCATAAGAAAAATTATCAATACAGAAAAAGTGGATGATATAGATTTGGCTACAAATATAGAGCCAAAAAAAATTTGTGACGCTTTATATAAAAACAACATTGATTTTTATGAAAGTGGAAAAGAACATGGCACAATTACCGCTATGATAGATGAGTACAAGTTTGAGATTACCACCTTAAGAGAGGATATTTTTACTGACGGTAGACATGCAAAAGTAAAATTTTCTAAAGATTGGAAAAAAGATGCTTCTAGAAGAGATCTAACGATAAATTCAATCTATTCAGATAAAGACGGAAATTTATTTGATCCATATGAGGGAAAAAAAGATTTAGAGGATGGCTTTATTAATTTTATTGGAAATCCTGATATAAGAATTAAGGAAGATTATTTGAGAATATTAAGATACTTAAGATTTTTTCTGAATTATTCTAAGCAAAAGCATAATTCAGAAATCATTAGGATAATAAAAATAAATATTGAGGGAATATCGAAACTATCTAAAGAAAGGCTCATAGATGAACTAAAGAAAATAGTAAAACCAAACCTACTCGAAAAACTATCTAAAGATAAATTGAGTTTGGAGTTATTTCTTATAATTTTTCCAGAATTGAAAAATATAAAGTCTTTTTCAAAATTAAATTCGCATAATATTGATTTATTAAAAGAAAATGATTTTATTTTTTTGCTTTCTTTATTAGTTATTGATGAAAATGATAATTTGGATTATTTTTTATACAAATTTAATATTTCTAAACAAAATCAAAAAAGAATGAAAATTATCGATAATTTTTATAAAGAGAAAATAACTATAAAAACATTTTCAGAAAGAAATATGAATAAAGTTTTATATTATCATGGAAAACAAGCAGTTCTTGATATTTTACATTTTAAGATTGTTAGATCAAAAAAAATTGACAGTAGTTTGATAGAATTTAGCCATACCTATAGAAGTAAAACAATTCCATCAATGCCAATTAATGCTGATTTGCTTATGAAAAAATATAATATTCCAGAAGGTAAACGATTGGGAGAAAAACTTAAAACTATTGAGCAAATATGGGTTAAAAATGATTTTCAAATTTCTGATCAACAGGTTGATAATATAATTAATAATTAAAGATATTTTACATCCTTAATCTCAAAATTTTTGTTTCCAGCTGGAGTTTTAATTTCAACAAGATCATTTTTATTTTTTCCAATTAGACCTTTGCCAATTGGTGATTGGAAGTAGATTAATTTCTTTTTAAGATCTGCCTCATCTTTTCCAACAATTTTATAATCAATTTTTTCTCCATTATCTAAATTTTCTAAAAATACAGTCGAGCCAAAGATTACTTTTCCATCGTTATCTAATTTTGTGACATCAATAACATTTGCTCTAGCTATGATATTATCTATTTCAGTTATACGACCTTCATTATGAGATTGTTCCTCTTTTGCAGCATGATATTCAGCGTTTTCTTTAAGATCACCGTGAGATCGTGCTTCAGCGATAGCAGCTACAATTTTAGGTCTTTTTTTTTCTTTTAAAAAAATTAATTCTTCTTTTAGACTATTTAGGCCATTTAATGTTATTGGTTCTTTTTCCATTTTATTTCCATTTTGCTAATGGTGGCATTGACATCAATATCCCCTCTACATTTCCACCTGTCTGTAATCCAAATTTTGTTCCTCTATCATATAATAAATTAAATTCAGCATATCTACCTCTTTTAATATATTGCATTTCTTTATCTTTTGAGGTCCATTTTTTTTTTATTTTTTTACTAATAATTTTGTTAAAAATGAATTGAAAGGTAACACCAACATCCCTTACAAACTTGAAATTTTTTTCAAAATTATTTTTTTTATAATCAAAGAAAATACCCCCAATTCCTCTTAGCTCTTTTCTATGTGGTAAATAAAAATATTCATCACACCAATTTTTGTATTTTTTATAATAATTTTTATTATGACGATTACACATATTTTTTAATATATTATGGAATTCCTTTTTTTCATTGACATCGATTTTTGATGGTGTCACATCCATTCCTCCACCAAACCAATCTTGAGTAGTTACAATGTATCTTGTATTAAAATGCATTGCTGGAATTAAGGGATTTTTCATATGCATAACTACAGAAATTCCAGATGCCCAAAATCTGGGATCTTTTTTTGCCCCTAATATGTTTTTTTGAAATTGTTTTGGAAATTTTCCGTAAACTTTTGAAAAATTAACTCCAACTTTTTCAAAAATTTTACCATTTTTTAAAATTTTATATTCTCCACCCCCTTCATCTTTAATAGAGTTTCTTTTCCAAGTTGTTGATTTAAACTTGGACTTATTTTTTTCAATTTCAGATATATTCTCACAAAATACCTCCTGAAGAGTTTTAAACCAATTACTAACTAAATCTTTTTTAATCTCTAAATTCATATCAAATTAATTTGTTTAAGACTTTCAGCTAATATTATAGCAACTGAAGATGAAATATTAAGTGAACGTTTGTCATTTTTCATAGGTATTTTCAGTTGATGTTGAATCAATTTATGAAATTTTTCAGGCACCCCAGCGCTTTCTCTTCCAAATAAAATTGTATCATTTTTATCAAACCTAAATTTTGTGTAAGATATAGATGCTTTTGTGGTCATCAATATAATTCTTTGATTCTTTTTTGACTCTAAGAAATGCTCTGAACTTCGGTAGAATTTAATTTCTTTTTCATTCATATAATCCATTACAACCCTTTTAAATCTCTTGTCACTCAATAGAAATCCGCAAGGCTCAATTATCTCTAATTTAGCGCCTAGACATGCGCAAGTCCTTATAATAGCAGCTGTATTTTGAGGAATATCTGGTTCAAATAGAGCAATTTTTGGCCCGTGATCAGTTAAATTCTGTGTCATTCTTTCAGTAGTAAAATTGGTATTTTATATTATATGAGAGCATATATTTAAGTAGAAAAAATCAATATTGAGTATATTAAATTATAGTAATTAATGACCGAAAAAAAAGGCAATAGAAGAGACTTTTTATTTACAGCAACATATGCTGTTGGTGCTGTAGGAGTAGGAGCCGTAGTTTGGCCAATGATAGACCAGATGAATCCAGATGCTTCTGTTAAAGCGTTAGCTAGCACTGAGGTTGATGTTAGTTCGATGAATCCAGGTAAAACAATTACTGTGCTTTGGAGAGGTAAACCAGTTTTTATTAGAAGAAGAACTCAGGATGAAATTGCTGAGGCAAAATCAGTTAGTTTGAAGGATTTAAAACATCCTGAAAAGGATGAAGATCGTGCTAAAAACCCAGAGTGGCTTGTTATGTTAGGTGTTTGTACTCACTTAGGTTGCGTGCCATTAGATCAGAAGGGTGATTATAATGGATGGTTCTGTCCATGTCATGGATCACACTATGATACTTCAGGTAGAATTAGAAAAGGTCCAGCACCAACTAATATGGAAGTACCAAAATATGAATTTGTTAACGCTAACACAATTAAAATCGGATAAAGATAATGAGTGAACACGAATATACACCTAAATCTAAATTTGGAAAATGGTTTAATGACAGACTTCCATTACTTACTCTAGCAAGTCATCTTACTGATTATCCAACTCCTAAAAATTTAAATTACTGGTGGACTTTTGGTGGAATACTAACTTTTTGCTTGATAACTCAGATTGTAACAGGTCTTACCCTTGCAATGCATTATATTGCTCATGCGGATATGGCATTTGAAAGTGTGGAACACATAATGAGAGATGTCAATTATGGTTGGTTAATTAGATACATTCATGCAAATGGTGCATCTATGTTTTTCTTAGCAGTGTATATTCATATTTTTAGATCTTTATTTTATGGATCTTATAAATCTCCAAGAGAGATTATATGGATACTAGGTATTATTATTTATTTATTGATGATGGCAGCAGCTTTCATGGGCTATGTTCTTCCTTGGGGACAAATGAGTTTTTGGGGGGCGACTGTTATTACAAATTTATTTAGTGCAATCCCTTTAGTAGGTGAAGGAATTGTTACTTGGTTATGGGGTGGTTATTCGGTTGATAATCCAACGTTAACAAGATTTTTTACTCTTCATTATTTGATTCCTTTTTTGATTTTAGGATTAGTTGTTCTTCACATTTGGGCACTTCACGTTCCGGGTAATAATAACCCAGTTGGTATTGATATCAAAAAGCCTTCAAAAGACACAGTTCCATTTCATCCATACATTGTTATTAAAGATGGCTTCGCTTTGCTAATGTTCATGATTGTTTTTGCTTTCTTTGTTTTTTACACACCAAATATTCTAGGACATGCGGATAATTATATTGAAGCAGATCCTTTAGTAACACCAGCGCACATCGTTCCTGAATGGTACCTTCTACCATTTTATGCTATATTAAGGTCTGTTCCTGATAAACTTTTAGGTGTGGTCGCAATGTTATCAGCAATATTAATTTTAGCTGCTTTACCTTGGCTTGATACATCTAAAATTAGATCAGCGGTGTTTAGACCATTATACAAACAATTTTATTGGATTTTAGTAGCTGACGTTTTAATTTTAGGTTACGTAGGAGCTATGCCAGCAGAAGGTTTATATTTGTTAGTAGCTAGAGTTGCTACAGCATACTATTTCTTACATTTTTTAGTAATTCTTCCAGTTTTAGGATTTAGAGAAAAAACTCTTCCAGTGCCGTTGAGCATTACCGAACCAGTACTTGGAGGATCTCCAAACCTAGCTATGGCGAAAAATAAGGAAAGTTTACAAGTTAAGTGAGAAACTATTTAAGAATACTATCTTTAATTATTTTATTCTTCGGAGCCACATATAATGCAAACGCTGCTGAAAAAATAGAATATTTAAAAACTGACTGGAGCTTCAAGGGTCTTTTTGGAAAGTTTGATCGTGGAGCTTTGCAAAGAGGATACCAAGTGTATACTGAGGTATGTTCATCTTGTCATTCCATGAAATATTTAAGTTATAGAAACTTAGCAGAAAAGGGTGGACCTGAATTTACAGAGGCCCAGGCAAAAGCAATAGCAGCATCTTTTGAGGTCACAGATGGACCAAACGAAGATGGCGAAATGTTCACTCGTCCAGGTAAGTTATCTGATAAATTCGTAATGCCATACGAAAATGTCAAAGCAGCACAAGCTGCAAATGGAGGTGCATATCCTCCGGATATGTCAGTTCTAGTTAAAGCAAGAACAGGAGGTGTAGATTACATTTATTCTCTACTTCAAGGATATGAGGACCCGCCAATTGGAATGATACTAGATGAGGGTGTTCATTATAACAAATATATGTATGGTAACAAAATTAAGATGTCCAACCAACTCTCTGATGGACTTGTAGAATATTCCGACGGGACACAGTCAACTGTTCAACAAATGTCTAAGGATGTAACCACATTTCTAATGTGGGCAGCTGAACCCCATCTTGAAACACGACATCAGATGGGATTTAAAGCAATTGTATATTTAATTATTCTTACTACCTTAGTTTATTTTAGCATGAAAAGGATTTGGTCACGTATTGAAACGGAAGTTTAATATATCGCCATCTTTAACAATATAATCTTTTCCCTCTAATCTCATTTTGCCATTAGTTTTTGAATTGATCCATCCGTTATTGGCAATAAAGTCTTCATATGAGATTGTTTCTGCTCTTATAAATCCCTTTTCGAAATCAGTGTGAATCTTGGAAGCTGCTTTGGGAGCAGTGCAGTTTTTCGGGATCGTCCATGCTCTAGTTTCCTCAGGACCAGAGGTAAAATATGTATCCAATTCGAGTATTTTGTAACCTTTTTTTATCAACATTTTAAGTCCTGTTTCTTTTAACCCAATCATTTCCATATAATTTTTTTTTTCATTAATATCTAAATCATTAATTTGATTTTCTATATCTGCAGAGACAATAAGAGTATTTTCACTTCCAAATTTACTTAAAAATGCTTTTGTATAGTTATTTCCATTATGAATACTTTTTTCATCTACATTACATACAAATATTCTAGGTTTTAAAGTTAATAGACCACTTTGATTGATTTGTTTTTTTTCAAACTCGGAGTTTAAAGTTAAAATATCTTTGTCTTTATTTATATAATCTAAAGCTTTCTCAAGAATTTTTAATTGCTCTTCATCTACATTCTTTTTATTGTTTTTTTCTAATCTTTTTTGAATGGACTCTAGATCAGCTAGCATCATTTCAGTTTCAATAATCTCCAGATCTCTAATGGGATCAACTGTTGGATTTACATTTTGAATATCATTTGAGTCAAAACATCTTATCAGGTGTATAATTGCATCCACTTCTCTTATATGAGCTAAAAACTTATTCCCTAATCCTTCACCTTTAGAAGCACCCTTAACTAAACCAGCAATGTCAACAAATGAAATCGTAGTATTAATAATTTTTTTTGACTTAGAAATTTCTGCTAAATTATTTAGTCTCTTGTCAGGCACTGGGACTACGCCAATATTTGGATCAATTGTGCAAAAAGGAAAATTTGCCGCTTGTGCTTTACTAGAATTTGTTAACGCATTAAATAAGGTTGATTTACCAACATTTGGTAATCCAACTATTCCACATTTAAAACTCATTATTTATTATTTACAGTACTTGAAAACAGATCTAATTTTTTTTTAATAAGAAAAGAAATTGACTCAGTTATATCATTAGAAATTTTTTCAATACCCATTGACTCATCCTCATTAAAATTTTGTAAAACATAATCTGAAACTTCAATCTCACTTTCTGGTTTTCCAATTCCAATTCTAACTCTTGAGTAATCTTTGCCAATAAATTTATCAATTGAGGCAATTCCATTATGCCCTGCGCTGGAACCACCAAACTTAGCTTTTATTTTTCCAAATTCTAAGTCCAGATCATCATGAAAAACGATTACGTTTTCAGCATCAATCTTAAAGTATTCAATTAATTCTCTAATACAAATTCCAGAATTATTCATAAAAGTTAATGGTTTAATTGCATAAACTTTTTCATTTTCTATATTTCCAGTTGTTAAAAGACCTTTAAACTTTGGTTTTTGTTTTGAGAGACTAAATTTTTTATTAATTGAGTCTATAATTTTGAACCCAACATTATGCCTGTTATTTTCACTGTCAGGTGTTGGATTACCTAATCCTACGAATAAAAGCATAAATAAAAGGAATTAAATTTTCAATTTTGATTGATTTATTTTTTTTCTTGTGCTGGTTTTTTCTCAGTAGACTTCTTATCATCAGTCTCTTTTTTGTCACCTTTAGCTGAATCAGTTGATGTTTTATCACCCTCAGATGCTGCACTTGCAGTTCCTTCAACTCCTTCAGCTCCCTCAGCTCCTTCAGTTCCTTCTGCCCCTTCTGTCTCAGCTGGTTTTTCTGGTTCTTTCATAACAGTTGGTGCTGCTAGAGTTGCTATTACAAAGTCTCTTCCCTGAATAGTAGGAACAACATCTTCCTCTAACTTTACTGATGATATTTTAAAACTTTCACCAATATCAATTCCGTCAAGATCTAAAGTTAAACTACTAGGTATTTTTTCACTTGGACATTTTAATTCAACTTGTCTTCTAACTATGTTTAAAACGCCACCTCTTTTAAGACCTGGAGATTTTTCATGGTTTATGAAATTTACTGGCACATTTATTTTAATTTTTACACCTGGCAAAACTCTTAAAAAATCAACATGAGTAGGTTCATCACTTATGACATGATACTTAATTTCTCTTGGCAATACATTTTGGGGTTTACCGTCAACATTTAGAGTGATTATACTTGATAAAAAATTTTCTTTTTCAATTAATACTTTGAGTAATTTTTTAGAAATAGAAATTTTCTGATTCTGATCTTTTCCACCATAGACTATTGCGGGTACATTTCCACTATTTCTAATAGAATTTAATTGTCCTTTTGTAGCGTTATTTCTAATGTTTGCTTCTATTGAATTCATAAAACAAAGTTTTTTAACGCATGTTTATAAATAATCAAGGTAATTATTTGAATAAATCTGAAACAGATGTGGAATTTGATATTCTTTTAATTGCTTCACCCATAAGGCCAGAAATAGGTAAAACTTCTATATTTTTAACATTTTTAGTTTTTTCAACGTTATCAATTGTATCTGTGATTACCAAATTTTTTATTACGGAATTTTTAATTTTTTTAATGGCATCACCACTTAAAACTCCATGCGTAATATAAACATAAACTTCCTTAGCTCCTCGTGCCTTTAAAGCTTTTGCTGCATTTACAATAGTGCCCCCTGAATCGATTATGTCATCAACAATAATACATGTTTGCTCTTTGACATCTCCAATAACATTCATAACTTGTGATTGCCCAGGCTTTGGTCTTCTTTTGTCAACAATAGCTAAACCAACATTTAGAAGCTTCCCTAATGCTCTAGCTCTTTCAGTTCCACCAACATCAGGTGCGACACAGATAATTTTTTTACTTTTAATTTTTTTTCTTGCATGACGAGCAAATATTGGTGTAGTAAATAAATTATCTACGGGAATATCGAAGAAGCCCTGAATTTGACCTGCATGCAAATCGACAGTTACAACTCTATCTGCGCCTGCTTTTGTGATCAGATTTGATACGAGTTTCGCTGATATAGATGTTCTTGGTACAACTTTTCTATCTTGCCTAGCATATCCAAAATACGGAATAACAGCGGTTATATTTTTTGCAGAGGATCTCTTTAGAGCATCTATACACAATAACAGTTCCATCAGATTATCATTAGCTGGTGATGATATAGATTGAATTATAAAAATACTATTTCCCCTAATATTTTCATTAATCTCTACATATATTTCACCATCTGAAAATTTTTTTATACTTGAATTAACAAGCTTTGACTTTAAATATTTTGCAATATTTTTACTCAAAATTTTATTGCTGTTGCAAGTTAATAACTTCATTGAAAAAGTTTAATTAATCATAATTATTGAAATATTTCTACCATAATCATCATGTTTTAATCCTAAAGATCGTCTTGCACTAAAAAAATTATTTTTTTTAATGAAAGTATCGATATTTATAGTATCAATATTTAAAATTTTGTTTGATTTGAGTTGGGATTTAATAAAATTTGGTAAATCAAAAAAAATTGTTTTTTTTCTATTTTTAAAAAAAACTTTATTATTTAAACTTTTTTTAAGGAACTTTTTTCGAAAATCCTCTTTTACATTATAACTATTTTGTCTTATACATGGACCAATTACAGCAGTAATAGAATTTTTTTGACATCCTTTCTTCAACATAAAATTTATTACCCTTTTAACGATACCTTTAAAAGCACCTTTCCACCCAGCGTGTATTGCTGCAATCATATTTCTTTTATTGTCATATAATAAAATAGGAACACAATCTGCTGTCAAAACTGCTATAGGAAGTTGTTTTTGATCTGTAATAATAGCATCAGCTTTAATTCTTTTTTTTTTTGAAATATAATCTCTATCAATATAAATAAATTTATTACTGTGAACTTGATTGAGTAAAAAAATATTTTTCGAATTTTTACTTATTTTATTTTTAACAATTTTTAAGTTATCTTTGATATTTTTTTTTTTATCGTTTGTACCACTTCCACAATTCAAGCTTTTATATATTCCAGTTGATTTACCACCAACGCTATTGAAAAAGCCATGATTGATTTTAAGTTGATTTGATAATTTTTTCGATTTTATCAATTTTAAAAACCTAAATTAAAATTATTATCTTTATTTTTTACTAACATAACTTTGAATAAGTTACCCATTTGTTTTTCATCTATAAGTCTATTTAATCTATAATAAATGTCAGCTTTTTTTAGAAAATTATGTTTTTTTGATATTATTTCTGCTCTTTGTTTTATTCCCATATTTATTAAAAATTTTCTTTGATTCGTTAAATCACTTTTTAAACCATTGAACTTTTTTACAAATTTTTTGAATAGATTAAAATTTATGTTGTGTGTTATATCTACATTACCTACATCATCTAAAATATTGGCAAATTTATGATTTGAGACTGCTTGTAGTGTATTTTTCATTTTCCAATTTGAAAATCCGTAATCTATCAGCAACAAACCTCCTTTATTTCTGTTAATTATTTTAGATATATCCTCTAAATAACAAAATCCCTCATTTGAGTACTCAATAAAATTTTGATTTTTGGATATCTTAAATTGAATTTTTTTTTCAATTTTTTGGATATTTATTTTTTTTTCGAAAAAAAAAGGTTTTTTTTTGTTTTTTAAATTTACAAACTTTTCAAACCATAAATTTTTTCTTTTTATAAACTGTTTTATCGGCATCGCATCAAAAAATTCATTTGCGATAAATATACTAGGATAATTATTAATTTCATTTAATCTTGGTACCCAAGTTATTTTTGTTTTATTTAAATTTTTTTTTTGGATTTTAATAAGCGATAAACTTTTTTCATGAATTATAAGATTACATGATTTAAAAAAATTAGGGAAATTTTGAAAACTTTCTACAATAATTTTCATCATTTCTCCATTACCTGCTCCAAGTTCAATTAAGTTAAATTTTTTTGGAGACCCTAAGCTTTTCCAAAAACTTATTATCCAAATTGCTATTATTTCAGAAAAAAGTCTTGATATATTTGGAGCAGTTATAAAATCACCTTTTTTACCAAAAGGATATTTCTTTATATAATAACCATATTTCTTATCATAAAGAGATAAATCTATAAATTTATCTAGAGGTAAATTAAAGCTCTTTTTTAATTTCATATTTTGTGATGATAAAATAAATTCCAATAAATAAAAATATCAAACTAATTAATTGTCCCATTGTTAAATTTAAAAATAAATAACCTAATTGCTCATCTGGAATTCTGAAAAATTCTATAATAAATCTGAATATTGAGTAAAAAAACAAAAATAGGCCAGATATAAAACCTGGAATTTTTATAAAACCTTTGTATCTAAAGTAAACTAAAATGAAAAATAGAACTAATCCCTCAAAAAACGCTTCATATAATTGAGATGGGTGTCGATACAAATTATCTATTCTAACAAATTTTACAGCCCAAGGCACCTTAGTTTCGATACCGTATAATTCAGAATTTATAAAATTCGCCAATCTTCCAAAAAAAATTCCTAAAGGTGCAACAAGAGCAATAATGTCTAAATATTGTAGTGGATTATGATTATTTTTTTTTGCAAACCAAAAACTCACAAAAATGACTCCTATTAAACCTCCATGAAATGACATTCCTCCCTGCCAAATCTTAAAAATATCAAAAAAATTAGACATGTAATAATCAAAATTATAAAATATTACATAACCAAGCCTTCCTCCAACAATGATGCCTAATATTACATACGTTATGAAATCATCAAATTTTTCTTTTATTTTTAAGTTTCTAATAAAAACTTTTTTACTCAAAAACCAGCCAATTAATATCCCAAAAATATAGGCTAGAGAATACCATCTAATTTCTATAGAAAAAAATTGAACTGCTACTGGGTCAAAATTATTAATGAACATTTAAAATAATAGTTATAATCTATAATTATAAGAAGTTATTATATAAAAATGAAAAATTCAAAGTTTGTTATTGATAAACTTTCTAGGTTATTAGAGCAAGGTTTAATATCCTCTAAGGATATTGGAAATGAAATAATGACTATTTTAAAATCTAAAAGAGATGAACTAGTTTTTAAAATGAGGCTTACAAGTAAAGATGAATTTGTAATATTATCTAAAAGAGTTGAAAACTTAGAGATTAAGATAAAAGAGTTACAACCCAAAAAAAAGAAAAGAATTAGACGGGTAAAAAAATCTTAACTCCAAGCCCTTTTAGAGCTGATTTTTCTAATTTAATATTCCCACCGTGTGATCTTATTATGTCTGATGCTATAGACAATCCCAAACCAACGCTAGATTTAGAGTCTGCTCTACCTTTATCTATTTTATAGAAAGGCTTGAAAACATTTCCAAATTCTTCTTTTGGTATTCCAGGACCATCATCTTCAATTTTAATAAATATATTGTTATTATTTTTTTTTAACTCAATAATAACCTTATCTCCGTACTTTATTGAATTATCAATCAAGTTGTTAATACACCTTTGAATTAAATTTTTTCTACCATTAAAATAAGTTCTATCTTTGAGAATTGTTGAAATATTCTTATTGTTATATTTTTTAACAATCTTATCTATTAAATCACTTAAATCAAATTGTTCGTCCTTTTCTAAATAAGAAGAACTAGTAAATTGAAGATATTCATTCAACATTTTTTCCATTTCATTAATGTCTTCAGAGAGTTTATCTGCCAATTCTTTATCTTTAATAAATGCTATTTGAAGCTTCATTCTTGTTAACGGTGTTCTTAGATCATGACTTATGCCAGAGAGCATTTCAGATCTTTGGTTAAGATGCCTGTTAATTCTTTTCCTCATTTTATCAAATTCATAGCCAGCTTGTCTTATTTCAGCTGCACCTGACGGTTTAAATTCTTCTATCTCTTCCCCTTTACCAAACTTTTCAGCTATTCTTGCAAGATTTGTAATTGGCCTAGTTTGATTTTTAAGAAAAATTAATGATATAAAAACCATTATAAAAGCAGGAACAGTAATCCATAATGCAAATATTCTTGCTGAAGAACTTGTCACTCTATCTTTTTGAACTAAAAATTTAAAATATCCTTTTTGATATTTTATTCTTAAATCAATTAATTCTTTATAATTAGTAGATGAGAACCAAAATCCTTCTGAACCAAATTTTGATTTAAGCTCTCTTCTAAGAGTTCTGTCTATTGGGCTGAACCATCTATCATCATAGTTATAATTAAAATTATCATCCTCGACATATTTTATGTTTAAATCCTGATAAATTGAGAAAAGATTAGTTATTTCGTTTTTATTATAAATTTCATCATCATAAACTTCCAAAAATGTTTTAATTTCATTAACTAAAGCTCTGGTCATACCTTTATTAGTTTTTATCCAAAGACTGTCAAAAAAAACAAATGTTATTACCAACTGAAGTACTATTACAGGTATCGCAACGATTAATAAGGCTCTATAAAATAATCTTTTAGGAAGAATATTTTTAAAAAATTTACTCAATCCATAAAACATATCCAGTCCCTCTCACTGTTTGAAGAAATTTTGGTTTTTTTGGGTCAAATTCAATTTTTTTTCTCAATCTTGTGATAATAACATCAATAGATCTTTCTTTATCCAAGTCAATCAAGTGACCAATATCTTCTCTTGAAAAAATTTTACCAGGATTATTTATCATTTTTTCTAAAATGATTTTTTCGGTATTATTAATTTTAAATTCAGAACCATCTTTTAAGATTAAGAGTTTTCTTAAATCAATCTTCACATTTTCAAATTCAATAATTTTTTTTTGATTATTTATATTTGTTTTATTAATTATATTCTGTATTCTTAATATAAGCTCCTTTGGCTCAAAAGGTTTTGGTAAATAATCATCAGCTCCAATCTCTAAACCTTCAATTCTTTCTTTTGCTTCACCTCTTGCTGTAAGTAAAATTATGGGAGTATCTAGCTTATTTTTATATTCTTGAATAAATTCTAAACCATTTTTGCCTGGCATCATAATATCTAAAATTATCAAATCAAATTTAATTAATCTTATTTTTGCAACTGCTTCCTCTGCATTTTGTGCTGTAGTTATAAGATAATTATTTTCATTTAAATATTTCTTAACCAACGTTCTTATACCATCATCATCATCAACAACCAATATGTGAGCAATAAAGTTATCCATTAATAATTTTTTTTAATACTTTGTCAAAATTAATTACCTCGTCAGAGCTTGAGTCAAGTAGAGCATTGTAAATTCTTTTTTTTTGTTTTTCGAAAATTTCATTAAATATTTTTTTACCCTTTTCATTTAAAAAGACATGTTTTATTCTTGTGTCTAGATCATCTTTTTCAAAAAATATTATCTCTAATTTTATTAAGTCCTTAAGCACTCTATTCAAACTTTGTTTGGTAACTTTTAGTTTTTTTAATAGGTTAGAAATAGAAATTCCTTCATACATTGACAATAAATGTATAACTTTTTGATGCGCAAGCCCAATAGAGTATTTATCTAAAATTTTTTTTGAATCTGCAAAAGTTTCTCTATAACTAATAAACAGCTTTTCAATAAGGTCCTTTAATTGACGGTCTTTGAGATATAAAAGTTCTTTCATTATTGGTAAGTTATATTGACATATTAT
>CESW01023303.1_pt1 | contig 16732 bp, 13 predicted proteins | sample 531171 | NCBI WGS metagenome assembly CESW01 (sample SAMEA2621859, study PRJEB7988) | marine metagenome | biome: marine biome (ENVO:00000447); feature: surface water layer (ENVO:00002042); material: "saline water (ENVO:00002010), including plankton (ENVO:xxxxxxxx)" | depth 5 m
TCAAAAGCCTTATTGTTCCCTCCGCCTTCAATGTATTCAGAGAAAAACAAGCTTTGTTGTGCTAGGGCTGCCCCTGCACTTACCAGCGTAACAAGCATTGCTAACAATCCTTGATTTATCATGTTATTTGTAGCCTTATTCATAGTTATTAGAGTTATTTTATGATTACTAATTTACCTGTTTGCACCTCTCCTGATGCTATGTCTTTAACGGAATACAGGTATAATCCCGTAGTTAAGATCTGATTTGCCGAGGACTGTAAGTCCCAAGCGTGCTCACCGGTTGCCACAACACGCGGATCGTCACTATAATTCTGAAACCAATCTATATCGCCATTGTAATTACTTGCATCATGTTCAAATTCTGCAATAATGTCTCCAGAAATAGTATAAATTCGTACTTCTGATTTTGCTGGTAAATTATAAAAATAGAGTTTGCGATCCCCTTCAGCCGGTCCATCCCAAGCGGCATTGAGTCGGTAGGGATTTGGGTATATCCCAACCTTTAACTTAGATTCGTCACTCCCAAAATTTTCATTGGCTGGAGTACCTGGGAATACACGAATCGCATTTACATTAGCACTACTTTCCAGTCCTTCTATTCCAAATTCATCGCTACCTCTGTCGAAAGCTGTGACCGACAATTGATATTGCCAACCACTTAATAAATTATTTAGCTCATAAGCATAATGATAGATAGTAGTATCTCCATCGAAGCGTATGGGTTGGGCTAGTTCTATTTCATTAAATCCCGTATTGAAACCAACAGCATTAGCTGGATTATCAAACTCCCGAATGAGTCGTGGCTGAGGATTAATATCCTTTCCAAGCTCTGAACGATAAACACGATATCCTTCAAAATCTTGCTCTCCTGAAACACGATCCCTAGATCGCTCCGCGGTTTTATCCCAATATAAAGTAACTTTACCAGCCTGTAATTGCGCCTTAACTTTTGGGTTGTCAGGGGGAGTTGGAAATAAATAACGGGTTAGCTCGCCATTTCCATCGGCATCTTCGCCTTCATCCAAGATTCCATTATTATTCTTATCCTCTCCTTGAAATACTTTGTTAATAGCATTCAGTGTCTTGGCAAGTTCTACTCGTGATTCCTCATCATCAACCTTCTTTCCCAACATACCTTGAAAATTATCAGGCTTTAATGCAGCAGAAAATGCATAGTATACAGTAATAGTTTCACCAGGTTCCACTTGGTTAAATGGACCCACCGACAGCATAGATATATAATTACCATTTCCAGTCTGACCATCTGTTCGTAGTTGTTCTCTTACTGTTTCCCCTAAAATCACAGAATCCATTGGGAAAGGTATTGCCATTCTTTCATAACGTTGTTGATCACTAGACGGGCGTACATATAATCCAGTCCCTGAACTAAATAGCCAATAACTGGGCGTTACAAAGGGTACCCGATAACCATTATCTCCTAAATACTCGGCGTTAGAAGGATGAAAGTACTGTCCACGATAATTGGCGCCGATAATAGACATAGCCCCGTATGTATTAATAGACGGATTATCAGGGGATCCTGCATCAAATACATATGCAGTGTACATAGAATCTAGATAACCAATTCCATTTTTATTAAAAAAGGCCCCTCCAGTCTCTGTGGCCGAATTCACATTACGCACCACTAAGTCAGCATACATACCAACAAATACACTATCCCAGGTTGACGGGGCAGCGTACTTATCGCTGCTATTAGTTATGTCATAGCGTAGAATGGTGAAGTTCTCCGTAAAAGGAAAACTCCAGTTATAACTTTCGAGCCGTACATCTGCAAATAGTGGAGTATCATGGCCACTGATAGGTGTACCATTAATATCCCGGCGTTTATCTGAAAATTGAGCGATAATATCTTGTTCACCAACAGAGAAGGGTGAAAAGTATTCGTCATTTGGATTAGTACTTCGTTGGCTTAATGGAGCATCTGCGGTAAATTCAAAACCTGCACCACCCCGCGCATAACCCCCAGAAGTAGTGACAGATGCAGTAGAAACCCTTAATTGAGACTGATTATAAAGGGCCCCAATCCAAATTCCAGCTTCAAATAAATGCTCCGTACCTGTATTGTTAGGATAGCGCATGCTAAATCCACCTTCTGGATTAGTTCGCACATCAGGTTTTCCAAGCGTACCAAAATTAGTAATAGATAGCCCAAAAACACCTGCACTGGTCTCAAGACGTTCAAAAGACGCTTGAGAGAAAGCTATTTGTGTACTGATTGCGAAGCTCAGAATTAGGAGAGAAAATTTCAAGAAATAAAGATTGTTGATCAAAAAATTTACAAGAAAAAATACGAAATAAAATGAATGAGTATGATTTAGACCGTCTAAATTAATACTGAGATAATATCAGAAATCGGCATTATAAAACATCACTAAAAAATACTTTTTTAGGGTAATTCAACAACCATTTCATCTCGTGCTAGAGTGACTAGTTCGTAAACACTTTCATACTCTGCTTGAATCTGATCGCATCTTATTTGCAAATCGACGTCGGAATTATCTGGATCATGATGTGTTAAATATAGCTGTTTAATCTGAGAGTCTTTTGTAAGCTCAAGAAGCTTTTCCCAGTTAGTGTGCCCCCAGCCCTCTCGTTGCTTATATTCTTCTAGATTATATTGTGCATCATGTATGAGCACATCCGCACCTTGTATAAACGCTTGAAACTTTACTATAAATGTTTTGGAGTTTTCCGAATTGTCATGAGGTAATTCATTATCCGGAGCATATACAATGACCTTATCCTCAATGATCACCTTAAAAATTCCTGTTGGAATGGTATGCCTACCCCACATCATTTCAACTACAAATTCACCAAAGTCATACACACCTTCCTCTATGCTCGTACATTTCATTTCAGCTGAAAGCATGTCCAAAGTGACCGGAAAAAAGGTGTTTGAAAAATGCCCTTGCAATATCTCATTGCAACTCAATCCAGGTTGAGAGGTTAAATGCAAATTAAAATTGCCATCTGGACGGTAAAATGGCTTAAAAAAGCCAAATCCTTGGAGATGATCCCAATGTGGATGAGTTAGAAATATATGCCCACGAAGTGTCTCCTTTCTTTGAATAATATCATTACCCAAATTCCTAATTCCGGTACCACAATCCAACACAAGAAGCTCATTTAAATGAGTCGCAGATATTTGTACGCATGACGTGTTACCCCCAAAACCCATGTTTTCATTGTTAGCGCATGGCGTTGAACCTCGAACCCCCCAAAATTTTATTTTAACCATGAATCTCACACACTAATTAAGTAAGATCTTGAAACACCGACGTTTAATATCCTACATCTTTAAAGTGAATTATTATAATAAAAGCTCCTAATTATTCCGAACCTTTATTTTTTAAAAGGTCGATCGCTTTTTTAAGCTCATAAGCTTCTGCATGTTTTTGGTCTAATTTATTTTTCGCCGTGGCAATTTTATTATCCAGATCGTCCAATAAAGCATTTCCCTTATTTGTTGGTTTGAAGTAGGTTTTTGCCTCTTGAAATTGGATAATTTCTGCTTCCAATGTACTTATAGCTTTTATCGTCGCATCTAATTTTTTCTGAGATCCAATTACTTCTTTTCGGGTCGATGGATCCAGCCCCTCTGAAGTAAGTTTTCTTTCCATTCCTAAATCAGACCCAGAAAATCTATAATTACCATAAATTTTATCACATACTTCTCGGTAATCTTTCCAAACTTTATTCTTAAGTTTTATAGGAACATGCCCAATCTCCTTAAATATATCTTGTAGTTTTTTTGCTTCTTGAACAGCTACTGCTGGATCATCATGACTCGCCAATGTTTTGAGCTGTTCAAGGATGTCATTTTTCTTTTTTAAGTTTTCTTTGTGGGTTTTGCGCACATCTTTGAAATATTCCCTTCTTTGATTATAAAAATCATCCATAACTTCTTTAAATTGTTTCCAAATTTTAGATGATTTTTTTCTTGGAACTGGGCCTATTTTTTTCCATTCAGACATTAGATCTTGCATCTTCTGATGACCATTGTCACTATTATCTGCTTCCTTGATAGATATTGCTTGTCGAACTAGAGCGAGTTTAAGCTCATAATTTTTTTGCTCTATAGCCCGCAATTCTTCTAAATTTTCTGACTTCTTATCGTTAAAAGCATCCGTAGCAGCCTTAAAGGCATCCCACAATTCATTCTCCTCTTTTTGTGGGAGATTCCCTGTTTTTTTCCAAAGCTTATGGAGTTTATTGACTCTTCTTGCCGCTTCAGCCAAATCTTTCATATCTAATAAAGATTCTGCCTCTTTGATGAGTTTTTGCTTTTTTTGAAGAGCCTTTTCAACTGAATTTCTATACGAGGTGTCATGTTTATACCTCAATTCATAAAATTTATCCAATGTCGCGTAAAACTGATCCCAGGTGTGCTGGTTTCTGTCTAAAGGTACCCTCCCAACTTTACGCCATTGATTCTGCAGATCTTGTAATTCATTATTTAGCAAAGCAAAATCTGCCGATGCATAATCTGCCTTTCCATTCAATTCTTTAATTTTTTCTAATAAGAATAATTTGAGAGTTAAATTTTCTTCCTCTTTCTGTAGCTTTTTCACCAGGCGATCAACTTTATGATTCTCAAACTCCTGAATCAAACTATCAAATTGCTTATTTAATGCATTTACCTCTGAGGCTGGAAGTAACTTAATCTGTTCCCATAATTGCTGCATGGACCTAATTTCTCTGGTTGCTGTCCAATTCTGCGCCTCAATTAGATCGGAAAGTTGTTTTAATATTTTCTTCTTGCGTTCTAGATTATCCGCTCTTTTTTTATTTAACTCTTCGTAATGCGTTTTTTTCCGGTCTTCAAATTTGTCTCTAAGTATTTGAAAAGCAACTATTGCCTGCTTAGCACCTTCTGAATCAGGTTTAGGTCCTTCTGAGATTTTCAGTGCGAGACTAGCTAGTTCATTTGACACAAAAGCCCAATCGGGTTGAAGAACAAATTCCTCAGCCTTTTGGCAAATGTCTTGGTAAAAAGTTTCCACACTTTCTACAAGATTGTTGTCTGAGAAAACGGCAGTGTTATCGAAAGATACTTCGGATTCTAAGGCAGATTCAGGGTCATCCACAACCTTGGATTCTGAGGCAGTATCTAACTCTAGTTCAACCGCTGATTTTGACTTAGTCTCATTTGCATGAATCAGTGATCTAGAGCTAGGCTCATGCAATTCAGATTGCCCCGTCGATTCAACTTGTTCGACGTCTTTCGCTACTTTAGAAGTATCGGATTCGTTTTGTGGTTCTGTTGGTTCTTCACTAATTTTTTGATTTTCCATATTTTAACACCGCTCCAGGTCGTTTATCAACCTTCCTTTCCTGTAGTTCGTAATTAACGCAAAGTCAAAAATAACACTTTTTAGCTTTGCTACAATTGACCTAAGATTAGCTAATTTTATTAAAAAATGAAAAACCTACGATTTATAAATTTGAATATCAGCATGTAGTAATCAGATGTTAAGACTATTGCTATAAAATTCCCTATAAAAAACTATGGCCTGAAAAAAATTTAAACCGTACTCCAACAAAATACTACAGCCTTGATCAAGAAGAGTAATATCAGGTATCTATATCATATACTTCTTTTAAAATAGCTTTTGCATTGGCATCTTTACCCTGCATCACACGATGTTGTAAATTGGTAATGATCTCAGGTTGTGCCTTTTCAAATGCTTCTTCTTTTGCCAACTTTTCATTGTTGGTTCGTACCAATTCGTAGATATCATCAGCCCGAACCACACTGTAAATTTTATCTTTATTGAATGCATGGGATCGGCATTTCTCAAACTCTTTGAAAACTCGAGGGAAATCTTCACTAGAAGTTGCCTTGGTAATAACCTCTACATCGGATGCGCTTTCCGCACTGAGCGGGGTTTTGCAAAGAAAGAAAAAATTTTGAGTGTATTTCATACAAATCCAAGAGTTCGTTCGATAAATAGTGTATCTGATAATAATACCTAATTCGTGAGTTCAATGCTAACAGATAAGTTTATCCCTACTAGCTGCATTTGATAGAAAAATAACGAGGCGCGATAATACTTAACAGAATCCCTCTTGCAATCATAAAAATAATCATCGCAATCCATATCGCATGTATACCCGTATAAGGTGCAATGAGTAAGTGAAGGGGAACATATATCAAAAATGTTGCTATAAGCATCGTATTTCTAAGTGGTTTCGTTTTAGAGGTTCCCATATAAATCCCATCCCAAATGAAGCATACACTATTTATTATTGGGGCAATGACAGTATATAGCATAACATATCTAGCTTGTTCAACTACTGCAGATGTATTTGTGAAAAGCATAAATAAAGGTTCGAATCCAAAATAAAACAATGCACTTAGACTAAGACCTAATCCCAAGCCCCATTGCATAGTTTTTTTTACAATTTGCTTAAACGCATCCGTATTTTTTTTTCCCCAATAAATACCCGATAAACTTTCTGCAGCATAGGCAAACCCATCAATTCCATAAGAGCTAATATGCCAGAATTGCAACAAAATGGCATTAGTAGCCAAGACTAAATCTTCCGCTCTAGCAGATGTGGTGGTAAAATAAGCATAGGCAAAAATTAAACATAATGTTCTTATGAAGATGTCTCTATTTATGCCAAGCCATTCTTTCCAGGTTGATGGTTCCCAAAACGCGCGATTTCGCCATTCTCCCGACCATCCCGATTCCCAATATTTTGCGTAAAACTGAAAAAAGATACTTAATGCTAAAAATAAGGCAAGATAACTTGCTATCACACTTCCCAAAGCAATGCCTGCGACCTTCCAATCCAGTACCACTACAAATAATATGTTTAATGCTAGATTTATCAGGTTTAGAACTATAGTTATTATCATGGGTATTTTGGCATTTTGCATACCTAGAAACCATCCATTTAAGCCATATAATAATAAAGTGGCTGGTGCAGCCCATATACGTATTTTAATATATTCTGTGGCATAAAATACCACTTCTTCACTAGGAGAGATAATGACAAGGGACCAATGAGCAATAGGATTCTGTAGTGCTACCAATGCGCACCCAAGTAGAGAACCAAAAAGAACACCTCTTAGCAATAGATTTCGAGTCATTTGATGGTTAGACACCCCTAATGCCTGCGCAACCAAACCCGTTGTTCCCATTCTCAAAAATCCAAAACCCCAAAAAATAAAATCAAAAACGAGACTTCCAACGGCAATGGCCCCCAAATAATATAGTTCATCTAACCGCCCAATAATTGCTGTATCTACCGCTCCTAGTATGGGTACTGAGAGATTACTAAGAATATTGGGAATAGCTAGATTAACAATTTTTTTATCATACGATTTCATGGATACCATAGGTTGCATATAACAGGGTGTGCATGTATTTTGATTTGAAGAAAAAATTTTTGAATCTGATTCACTAATTAATCGATCCGTCCTCCCATGAACATAGATGAACGAAATAAGATACTAAGTGCTGTACTTGGAATTGTCATCATATTATTATCGTGGTTGTTATACAATTCTATAATCACACCATATAAAGTGGTCGAAGAACAAAAAGCTGAAACCGAACGTGTTCGTAATCGAATGCTGACCTTAAAAGACGCTATTGTAAATTACGATGCTCGGTATGGACATTTTCCACCGACTGAAGGAGGTTTGGATAGTATAGTAACATATTTGAGTACAGATTCTTTAATGATTTCAATGGGTGATTCATTATTTCGCCAAATACCCCCACTTCAGTACTCTCCTGAAACTATGGTGGTAAATCCTAGAGACACTTCTCTTCGGTTCTTATACACTAGAAACGATACTACTCGCCCACCATTATATCTTTTAGAAGATCCAATGACGGACGATGCAGTTGGAAGTCTATCTAGAACAACCATGAGAAATGCCCCTAACTGGAATTAATGGAAGAAAAGACCTCCAATTTAGGAGTCTGTTTTTTTTCAGGCCGGATGCTATATTCGGTTGCAGAGAAGGGGGCAAAAAATATCGTTCAACAATTAGGCTCTTATGAATTCAGTTTTGACATATCTGAAGCACTAAATATGCCTTCTTGTGATGCAGGCATTCAATTAAAAGCCGTCTTTACAGATCTTGAAAAAGAATTCCGCCTTGAAAGTATCCGCATGCTGACTGAGCCAACGCAGGAATGTTGGACTGCATTACCCAAGGTTGTATACGATGATTCATTAGAGAGGGAACAGCATATCGCAATCCTAATGAAAGGAGTACCTCGAGAAAATATTGAGGTAACCTGGCATGATGTCAGCAAAACTCGCTTCAAGTTTCTTTGTTTACGCCGAGCTCAACTAATAAAAAATTATCAAAGCTTTAGTGATCAAGTCGCAATAAATGAGTGTTGTAGTGATTTCGAAATTGGTGGAATGTGGTCGAGTCATCACCGCCCAGGTGGTTCGTTTTTATTGATAGGTTGTCATGCGCAATCTATCAGTATCTCATCTTATATATTAGGCAGTTTCAGAGCTGCTACCTATATTCGCTTTGATGATCCTCAAGATATACCCTATTTATGGCTACAACATGCAAAACATTCGCCATGGATGCGAGGACTCCATGAGCATATCTATTTTTATGGGGAACAAACCCATGAAGTAGCCGAGCAATTACAATCATTCATTGATCATAATTCTGGACAAATAGTCTTAAATTCTTTAGAAATGATGGGAATAAATGCAGGAGAAGAAACATATGGATTTGACCTTGCAACTGCTTTTCCTGCTATTATGCTAAGCTTAGATTTGTCATAGTCGCTCTAATTTTACTTCAAAAAATGCGACTCTAATTAGTTAAGAAGAAATCATGAAGACAATCTCTAACGACATTCGACCAAACAAAAGTACTCATGCGAATAATTACAGGCTCTTTAAAAGGTAGACGTTTTGAAATACCCAAAGGATTAGATGTACGACCGACGACCGATCGGACAAAAGAGAGTATGTTCAATAAAATAAGAGCCTATAAATATATTGAGGGTTCAAGAGTACTAGACTTATTTGCAGGTTCTGGTAATTTAGGATTTGAAGCTATTTCAAGAGGAGCTAGAGAAGTACTCGCGATTGATTTGAATCCCGCCAACCTAAAGCTTATTGAAAAAATTTCACGCTCATGGGATATTGAACATCAAGTGCGAACCATAACCATTGATGTTCAGCAATTTTTAAAAAGCCCACCTCAGGCCTTTGATTTTATTTTTTGCGATCCTCCTTACCACTATCAATGGATGGAACAAATGATTGAGCAAATATTGACGAATGGTTGGCTGACTCCTACAGGTTGGTTACTTCTAGAGCATGATAAGTATCATAGTTATATCGACGACTCTAATTGCTTTTTTAGCAAAGCCTATGGACGTACTACTGTTAGTATTTTTCAAGTACAAGCGGTAGATTCAAAATCATGAAACATATTGCATTATACCCTGGATCTTTTGACCCATTCACCAATGGACATCTTGACATTTTAAAGCGTGCTGCTAACTTATTTGATAAAGTCATCGTAACCGTAGCACTGAACAACGAAAAAAAATCTGTCTTTAACGGTAAGGAGCGGATTCGACTCATCGAAGATTGTTTAGCAGGAACTCAATGGGGAATTCGAGTTGAAATCACTCAATTTACAGGGCTTTTAGTGGATCATGCAAAAAAAATGGGGGCTCATACTCTAATTAGAGGAGTACGACAAGTATCTGATTTTGAATATGAATTCAGAATGGCCTTGACCAATAAAAGGCTTGCTCCCAAAATTGATACCATTTTCTTAATGCCAGATGAACAACTCACCTTTATATCGGCATCCTTAGTAAAGGAAGTGGCTTTTTGGGGGGGTAATTTAAACTCATTCGTCCCAAAACATGTAGAAAAAGCACTTAAACAAAAACTTCAACGCTCATCAACTTAGCTTCCTTAATTCACTCATGATCTCATCACGCGCATTAGAATTGCAACCATCAGCCACCTTAAAAATTACTGGGCGAGCTAAAGAACTCCAACGCGAAGGAAAATCCATAATTTCATTAAGTGCTGGCGAACCTGATTTCCCTACGCCTACCTTTATATGTGATGGCGCAGTAGAGGCCATTCGAAATGGGGAGCATGGATATACCATGAATGTCGGCACCCTAGAACTAAGAGATGCCATTTGTACAAAGTTAAAACGCGACAATGGACTCGATTATTCACCAGATCAAATTGTGTGCTCTAATGGCGCGAAGCAATCAGTTGGCTTCTCCCTTTTAGCGATGATTAACCCTGGAGATGAAGTGATTATCCCCGCGCCATATTGGGTTTCCTATCCCGCAATGACACGACTTGCCCAAGGTATACCTGTGCCCATAAGAACCTCTTTTGAAGATAATTACAGGCTTACTCCGGAACAATTAGAAGTAGCTATTACCGATAAAACTCGAGTACTTATACTTTGTTCGCCATCTAATCCAACTGGTTCTTGTTATAGTAGAAGGGACCTAGAAGGTTTGGCGAATGTACTGCGTAAACACCCTAATATTTCGATTATATCGGATGAAATCTATGAATACATTGTCTTTGATGACGAGCATATTAGTTTGTTGAATGTTGCTCCTGATCTCAAGGATAGAGTAGCTTTAATTAATGGTTTTTCTAAAGGATTTGCTATGACTGGTTGGCGATTAGGGTATCTTGCTGGCCCAGAAGAATTAGTTAAAGCGGTAGCTAAGATTCAAAGTCAGGAGACCTCTGCACCTTCCTCCATTTCACAAGCCGCTGGACTCGCAGCCTACTCTGGTACATTAGAAAAAGTTTTAGAAATGAGAGCTTCATTCAAAGAACGTCGTAATTTTATGGTTGAACAATTGAATGGTATTGAGGGGGTTAGCTGTTTTAACCCAGGTGGTGCATTTTATGTATTCCCAGATATTTCTAGCTATTTGAATTCCACTATGCCTTTAGGTAAACCCGTTCAAAGCTCAACCGATTTGTGCCTTTATTTACTAAATGAGGTTGGATTAGCCTTGGTACCTGGAGATGCTTTTGGTGAGCCAAATGGATTACGGATGAGTTATGCCGCAGCTATGGATGACTTAGTTGAGGCTATGAACCGTTTTAAACATGGATTATCTGATTTAATCTTAATTCAATAAAAACATAAAGTAACGTAAAAATACTCTTGGTAGCCCTTCACTTTAACTTGTAAGCTGATAAGATGATTCAAAAAAATACTGCGTTACTTATCAGTAGTTTTCCGTTGTGCCAAAATCCCCGGAAAAATGGATTATCAATCATGTATATCACCTGTCCTTGACCCATAGGTTGTACTCCATAAGAAAGGGACTCTTCGATGAGTTGTTGTGCTTTATAACCTACAAAACCACTTCTTGGAGCCCCATCTTTTATTACCCCAACATTCCAACCATTCTCTAAATACTCATACGCTGTTGAACCTAATTTTAACGACATATACTGCTCTTTATAACCAAAGGCTAAAGGATGAGTAGTATCCATATTAAGAGTATAAATTGCACCTGTATTAAAGTTCACTACAGAATTACGTTCCGCGTCTGCATACCGTTGTAGCCGATCTTCAAGGTTGTCAGAATCATTGTCAGATCTGCTCTTTCGAGTTAAGGCAAAACCATCTTTCCCAACTAAAAAACCATTAGCTCCATCCACTGCCACTAGTTTGCCTCCTCCTCTGACCCAGTCTCTAATTTCAGAAAGTTGGCTATCACTAAACGAATAACCATAAGAACCGCTTGGAAGCATAATCACATCAAATTCTGCCCAGTCCATATTAGTGGCAATATCTACAGGAATCATAGTAATAGGATAGTTTAACTGCTTATCAAAGAAATACCAAATATGTCCTACCATATTTCCAGACGTACCATCACCTGCTAACACTCCAACTCTTGGAGCATCAATAAAGCGAACCGAAGATGACCCAAAATCTTTACCTTGCGTGACCAATCCTGTAGTTACTGGTGTTAATTCACGGTTATACAACAAGGCACCCTCTTTCACTATATCATCAAAATCAATTCCCAATGACTCGTTTCCACTTCGAGTGATAATTAAGGTACCCGCATTATAATTTTTCCCCTGAATACTGAAAGAATTCTCGGAATAACGAGCACGGACTCCTTGCTTGAGTATGTAAGCCAAAAACTGTGCATCATCAAATGATTGCCACTCTACCAAATAGGCATAAGGATTACTAACCACAGGCGTGAGTTCAGATTCAACATCAAAGCTAATCTGCTCCATTTCTACTTGTCCTTGGATGGCATAACCCTCAACGCCAAAGGAATAATGTGCTTCCCAAGCAGTTATATCGTACGTAAGCGAATCCGTAAATTCAGGTTTAGGCTCAAATAATACTCGAACCAAGTTACCTTGAGACTGATATGTATGTACGATAAAATCTCCTTTTTGTATAGTAACTCGACCGACTCTTCCATTCTGATAATCGTAACCATTTGCTCGGACTTCATTCACAGCTTGTTGCACCTGAATTTTTTGATCCAATAAATAGCGCAAGAGTCGACTAGAATTGTCTGGATTACTGCTGCGTTTTATCACAAAAGTTTTGTATTTGCCGGAACCATTTTTACGGGTTTTATCAAAATACTTTTGAAATTCAAATAAGACCCTATCTTTTTGATTAACCACCGTTTCTATGGTTGATAATCCGGATATCGCGTGATGAATCATGCGATCATGTAAAGTAAGGGTATCTCCCTCATCGGTTACTACACCTAGCCCAGCAAAACTGGAACCCGCTTGTTCATAGGTCATCCCTATGGCTCCATTAAAAGTAGGCCATGTATCACCATAACTAGGATAAAATAAATCAAAAACTTCTCTTGTAAAGTAAAGCCAATTATTTTGATCAAAATAGGAAGCATGGTTTTGACCTATTAAGGTCTGTAGTTCACGCTGCCAATCAGTAATGGCATAGTGATAGGGCTCTGCCGCTGGTGCGAAGTAATAAGCAGAGTTATAACTTTGCTCATGAAAATCTACATGAACCATGGGCATCCATTCCAAGTATTGACGTATACGTTGTTGTGTCTCTGTCTGAGTTTGCCAAGCCCAATCTCTATTTAAATCGAAGAAATAGTGATTAGTTCTTCCACCTGGCCAAGGTTCATGATGCTCCATTGCTTCATGATTGGGATTAAATTGCGCCCCTGTTACCGTTTTATTCCAGTTCACATATCGGTCGCGACCATCTGGGTTTACCATGGGATCGATAATGACTACAACATCGTTTAACCAATCTTGGTATCTGGTAACTAGGGCATGCATAGTATACAATGCTGCTTCGCTAGAAGATGTCTCGTTCCCATGAACATTATAACTTAACCAAACAATGGGCAAGGACGCTTCGTTAACTACGCCAGATTCTAAGCCTACTCGACGTAAATTATTTTGTCTAATTTCACCCATATTTTGCTGATTCTCTTCGGAACTAATAACCAAATACATTAACTCTCGACCTTCGTAAGTAGTGCCATAATCAATGGCAGTCACCATCTCAGAATGCTCTGCTGAGTGCTTTATATAATCCATTACTTTGTGATGTGGAGTCCACTGTGTACCCAATTCATAACCTAAAAATTCGGATGGATTTTGAAGATGCTCTGCGGTGAATCCTTGTGCTTGAGTTATATCGGCCACAAAAATAAAAAGCACTAAAACTCCTAAAAAACTGATAGATAACTGTGATCTGTAAGCTTTAGATGTGGTCGAGATAGTGGATGATAGTAGCATAATTAAGGGCTTGAGTTTGCAGGATATTCCATCCTAAATAATTTATATTTAGATTTATCTTTAAATTTACATAAACCTACTAAGCTACTCAAAAGGATTTCTTGCTTATGCCAACCATTCGTGATATTGCCGACCAGCTGGACTTAGTGTATCAACTCATGCAATTAGCGGGCGAAAACCGGTTTAAAGCGATTGCTTTTGATCGAGCCTCACAAACGATACGAGGATTTGAAGAAGACATCAATAAATATATTGAAGAAAAATGCCTTACAAACATTAAAGGAATAGGAAAATCAATTGCAAACGATATTTATGCTTACGCAGAAACTGGGGAAATGCCGGTTTTAGAAAAGTTCAAAGAAAAAGTCCCCGTGGGCCTAATTCAGTGGTTAGATATTTCTGGCTTAGGGCCAAAAAATATTCTGAAAATTCACCAACAATTTGGCATAAGTACCCTAGACGAGTTAAAGAAATGCATAGACCGGGGCGATTTAGCAGAATTACCTGGACTTGGGGCTAAATCGGTAGAAAAAATTAAAAAATCTCTCGCATGGATGGAACAATTTGAAGAGCGTTGCCGCCTAAATGAAGCAGATGATATTGCCAAAGAACTCGTTCAATCGCTAAAGAATCTTCCAGGTGTTGAGTCCATTAAAGTGGCTGGATCTTTGCGTAGATCCAAAGAGACTATTGGTGATATTGATATTCTTATTGCAGCCGAAGAGGCACATATAGATCAAATATTTGACGCATTTACTTCTCATGAATGTGTGGTTGAAATTTTAGGCAGAGGAGAGACTAAAAGCTCTGTTCGTAGCAGAGAAGGTCGGCAAATAGATTTGCGACTTGTACATCCGGCATCCTTTGGCGCAGCACTTATGTATTTTACAGGAAGTAAAGAACATAATATAGCAATGAGATTCAGAGCTCGAGAACGTGGATTAGCCCTAAACGAATATGGACTATTCAAGCTTAATAGTAAGGGAGAAACAGATTGGGAGGCCAAAATTCGATCCGAAAAAGAGTCTAGTATTTATGAGGATCTTGGACTGCATTGGATCCCACCAGAACTCCGAGAAGATCGCGGTGAGCTAGAATGGTTTGCTGAGCATGAGCAAATGCCATTGGTTCAGAAGGAGCAAATCCGAGGTGTTATTCATACACATAGTACATGGAGTGATGGTAAGTACAGCATACAAGAAATGGCAGCAGCTTGCATTGCTAGAGATTATGAGTACTTGGGCATAACCGATCATTCCAAAACGGCGGGTTATGCCGGTGGCTTATCCATTGATCGAGTGAAGGCCCAATGGAGAGAAATTGAAAAATTAAATGCTCAGTATGCAGCAGAAGGGGTAAACTTTGTTATCTTCAAAGGTATTGAATCAGATATTTTAGGAAATGGTGATTTAGATTACCCAACTGATATTTTAGCCGGCTTTGATTTTATTGTGGCGAGTGTGCATCAACAGTTGGACATGCCTTATGATGCTATGATGGATCGTTTTAAGCGAGCCATAGAAAATCCATTTACTACTATGATTGGCCATCCTACCGGACGCTTATTATTAAAACGTGGGGAAAGTTCCTTAGATATGAATGTCCTGATAGAATACGCAGCCCAACAGCAGACTGCTATTGAAATTAATGCCTCTCCTTGGCGATTGGATTTGGATTGGACTTGGGGTAATAAAGCAAAGCAGGCGGGTCTTTATACAAGTATAAACCCTGATGCACATAGCATTGAGGGTATTGACGATATACACTATGGGGTACGTATAGCTCGCAAAGCTAAGTTTGATCAAGCCAGAGTGCTTAATAGCCTGTCAGCTGATGACTTTCTTTCTTGGGCAAAAAAATCACGCAATTCAAAACTCTAACAATGACTAATAGTTGATTAGGTTTACTATAAGGGTTGTGGTATTAGAATCGAATTGCTACTGCTCTATGATAGATCCGTCTGGAGTTAAAGTCATTGTTTGGACCCGAACTATCATTGGTATATCTTCTACCGGACGATCTGCATAACTTTTTTTAGCCTGAACTATACTGTCCACGACCGCTAAGCCCTGGATGACCTCGCCAAAAACAGTATATGATCCATCTAAGTATGGAACTCCGCCTTGAGTCATATAGATTTCACGTTGCTGAGGCGTATAAAATAGTGGCTCAAAATCTTTAGTCGCAAGTGGTTTTATTTCGGTTATAATTTCACTTACGATTCCCGTATTTCCGTCCATAATTGCCTTGTCAATTCGTTGCTTTACCTGGGTATTCTCAGGTGATCCAACATACGTTGAGATTAATCCTTGTTCAATGTTATTATTCGCTTGAGCTAATAACTGATCTACATCTCTTTCTGTTCGCCTACGCCCATGTACAATATAAAATTGCGAGCCACTTGAACGCATATCAGGGTTAGTATCATTACCCATTCTTGCAGCGGCTAGGGCTCCTTTTTTATGAATATAGCCTCGTACTATTTCTGCTGGTAAAGTATACCCTGGTCCACCCTGACCATCATTACGGAGATTATCGTCTTTAGAATTAGGGTCACCACCCTGCACCATAAAACCTTCAATGATCCTGTGGAAAGTGGTTGAATCGTAGTATCCTTCTTTCGCAAGCATCAAAAAATTTGCCTTATGTTCTGGAGTTGCATCGTATAATCTAACAATCATTTCTCCATATTTAGTGGAGATCACGGCTACTTCCTCAGTTCTATTTTCAGTAGGAAATAAAGGAATCGTTTCTGTCTGGCTCACACTTGAATCGGCGGAAGTACAAGAAAATCCAGTGTATGCAAAAATGGCTATTATGGATAGTTTTATTAGACTCATCAAACTCATTTATTTACCAATTTTTTAGTTAAAAAATCTATGTTGTATTACTACAAAATAATTTATTTTTATTCAATAAATGTAGAAAAAAAA
>CESW01095009.1_pt1 | contig 16678 bp, 10 predicted proteins | sample 531171 | NCBI WGS metagenome assembly CESW01 (sample SAMEA2621859, study PRJEB7988) | marine metagenome | biome: marine biome (ENVO:00000447); feature: surface water layer (ENVO:00002042); material: "saline water (ENVO:00002010), including plankton (ENVO:xxxxxxxx)" | depth 5 m
GCCTGGTTGTTCTGTCCTAGAAAAGCGTGGTTTGACAATCATCTTAAATTAAAAACTGATGAAAAAATAACTGAAGATTTGGCGTCAAATGCTAGAGGAAATATAGTACATCAGGTCGAAGAGGCCATACTTAAATCTCATGGCGTAGATACTGCAAAGCCCGTTACAAATCCGACAAGTCTTATTGAGGGCCCATTAAAAAACATCGAGGATGCGTGGACTGTTGCCTTGGGCACTTTAATCGAAAAAGCTCCATGGATGAAGAGGCTAGACGGAATTTCCGCACATAGGTGTCGTGATATGATAGGAGTTTCACCAAAATTGTGGAACGAATGGTTAGATGGCGCATCCTCAATTCCCATGGGTGGCAGATTGGGGAGAATGATTGAATCTGATTATCAATTAACCGGGTGTGCACCAATTGCGAGCGAGTGGGAGTTAAGTGATGGAGGCAGAAAATATGTCAAAATAAAACTACCACCGTCGCCCGAATTTTTTACAAAAGAGAAATCATTCAATTTAACTGGTTTTATTGATAGGGTTGATCAAGTGATTGTAGATTATGATTACTGCAAAGAAGCAGAATTAATACCTCTCGACATCGATTTAGGACAGACTACTCCAGCGAGCAAACTTGTCATTATCAGAGACATCAAATCAATGGACGGAACGAAGGACGATGATAAGGACAAACGACATTTAAAGGGGCTATTCGATGAGTTGCAATTAGCACTATATGCACGGGCTTGGGAAATTGGAAATCCAGGTCATAGAGTTATTGGAGTGGGAGTTACACAGGTTGGTTCCAAGACCAATCCATGGGTTGAAATCGATCCTGATTTTGTAGATATTTTAAGAGACAAATCCATTGGTTTGCCTTCTCAGTATCTAGTGGACCAATTTAGACGACCTGGTGAGAATGAGTCACCAAAATCAAACCCATTTAGGGCTTGGATGAGAGAACGAATCACAACCGCTCTTAGAGTAATTGAAAACGCAGAGGCAGGAAAGATACCTTGTAATTGCAACAAATTAGAGACTTGTAGGCTATCCGATAGAGGTGGTTGGTAATGAATTTCAACAACTCTCAAAGGCTCGGACTTGATATCGATAGGCACATCGCATTAGATGCAGGAGCAGGAACAGGAAAGACTACAGTAATGGCTCACCGTTATGTTCAGCATATTCTATCACATAATCAAAGGGCGACGAGACTCTTGCCACCTGCTGCCAAAATACCTTTGAAAGGTTTGGGCGCACTACGCTGCCCTGCTAGAGAGCGTACAGAAATAAAGAATTGGCAGGGCTTGCTACCAACCGAGACTGTTGCTATAACATTTACAAAAAAGGCTGCTTCAGAATTAAAGGGTAGAATTAGAAAATTGATATCCAGATTGCGAGCATCTCCCCCCAAAAAAGGAGACATCCACGGATTTCATGATGCTCGGATTTCAGAGCAAGGAGATATTGAAATGCTTCTCTCCTTGATAGAAGATGCTCCAATATCAACAATCGACTCGTTTCTATCTTCTATTGTATCTCCATGGCTTGGCTTGGTGAGTGAGAACCCCGGTGGAGAGCAAATTAGTGAAGAGGATGGAATTTTACTCAGGGAAGAGGCAATCCGTACTGCTTGGAGGTTACAGAGAGGAACAGACGCCATCGAGGTGGGTATGCAAGGAGATGTTGATGAGTTCTTGAATGCCAGAAACCGGTTGTCTGTCAGGCTTGGAGGACAATACGCCTCGTCAACGGTAATAAGGGGTTTAATGAAACGGTCACTATTCGTTGAAGAGGCCTCTAAATCAATGGGAAATAGAGGAAGGAACATAAAATCTGAGGATTTAGATCATCTCTTTGTTAATCCAACAGAACATATACTGGATCATTGGTATTCCAGCTTTAGGAGTAATATCGAAGACTGGATTGAGACTTGGCTTGATGGAGGCTCTCACTTTGTTACAGGTGCGGATAACCCTAGTGGAATGACAAGGTTCAGATATGTTCAACACTTGTGTACTATGAATAGTGATAGCAGAATATGGAAGTTACAATGGATTTGGCTTGTATCACATGCAATTGCACCGGTTTCACATTTGAACAAAATGTACTGTAAGCCATTGTTTCGAGCCTCTCCTCCAAATTCACAAGGATGGCCATCTGGGTTGTTATCAAAAACTGCGAATAAAACCATGTCAAAGGACGTTAAGGAGATTATCACAACAAAAGCAGAATCCATATCTCAACAAATTAGAGGGTTGATGAATACACCTGATGGATTATTATTGAGAAGTCTTGGGAACGCATCTTTCCTTCTCAATCCTGTAATTCAAGAACCAATTCCTGTTGATGGTCAAACAGCATATCCTCCAAGATTAACAACCGAACTTCCTCAACTTCCACCAGCGAAATTGATGAGGTTGCAAAGTGATTTAGAAATAGAGGTAATCCAAGATCTGTTCACGGTTAACAAAGGCGTTCAGGAGATTCTCAGCTATCTTAAATCCTCAGAAGGCGTTGCAGACTTCGACGATATGCATAGATTTGCAGAAGACTTACTACTAACAAGATGCCCAGCAGTCTGTCGAACATGGTATCCTAAACCGGTTATTGATGCACTTGATTCAATCGGAAGTAAACCATGGTTGGACGACCATCTTCATCGGGCAATAGCTGCTTGTAAGAAAGGGACAGAAGTTCACACAGACCTGATGAGGAGGATTACGCTTGTGAGGCAATTAAGAAGATCTTATAGAGCGTTCATAATCGACGAGTATCAAGATACAAACCCTCAACATTTTAGGTTATTGTCTCGCTTGTGGGGGCGTCGTCAAATCGAGGATGACGAACTACGACCACCTGCTGGAGAATGGGACCCAACTATATGTATAGTCGGAGATATGAAACAATCGATATATCGGTTTAGGCAGGCTGAATTAACAGTAATGAGAAGAGCGGTAGACATAATTTGCACAATGAATGAACAGGAATCAGCTATGGAACATCGACTTGACGATTTGAAAAAATCACATAGTGCGAGAGACCCTAGGCCGATTCCTGGTAGTAGAGGGTCATCAACAAGCTTCGTTCAGTCTACTAAACTCCTATCACAGGATGCAAAACGGGATGAATGGGTGTCATTTACTGATGGAGATGGAAGCGAAAAAATAGACTCAATCTCGATTCAAAGGCGCTCAAAAGGCCATATCGAAATGAGAACGAATCATCGTACATTACCCAATCTATTGAATACTATGAATTATATCTTCCAAGATACATTCTCAACACGCCATCACATGCTCCCAGGTCCTTGGCACGCAGAATCGCAAGATCTATTGGCTGGTAGAGAATCAGATAGAGAACCAATGTTTGAGTGGATTATCCCAACAACACAGGGTTACGCTGAATTGTCACAGGATCTTAATGTCCCAATTAATCCATTTGAAAACCCTGAGTCAACCAATAGAGATCTTGCAAATCAATTACTTGCAAAGAGGTTGGTTTCTCTGTTTTCGACGCAAAGGGCAAGGGTTAAGGATTTCAAAAATGATTCTTGGACTGATGTATCTTCTTCAGGACATAAGATAATGCCAGAAGATGTGATGATACTCGTCTCGTCTAGAGGCAGAATCCCCTCAATTCTCGAGGTCTTAGAGGAGCATGGCATTCCTGCTGTTGCCGATAAACAGGGCATTCTGCTGGAAAGACCCGCTGTCCGCACTTTAATGTCAATGCTTTGGTTAGCTTGCAATCCATCGAGTAAAGCTGCAGCTTTAGAAGTGGGACAATCTTGTATTGTGGGTTTGGACGATTCAATCCTTCACAATCATCTAATGAGTAGCTCAGGAAATCAAATTGAGGCCTTATCCAAAATCGCCCCAACCCCTCAACTTTCATCCCTATTAACAAGATTAGCAAAATCCGTTTTTGATAACGATATATTGGGTTGCATGAATCTAGTTGTTGATCACTCTGACTTGTTACGAACTTATCCTAGGGAAGGAGACAGACAAGATATCGATAATTGGCTATCTTTATTCGAAAACAATCTCGAAAAGGAAGGAGGAGATGCAGCTCTAGCGTTGTTGCGACTCAGAGAGCTTGAACAACTTGGAACCGACGGGCCTCAAAGTACCTCAGCTGGGACTAGTGGAGCAGTTCAAGTTATGACAATTCACGCCTCGAAGGGGTTGGAATCACCAATTGTTGTTCTTTATGATATTTTTAATATAGGTACTAAAGATACAACCCTCTCTTCAAGAGATAATGTTCTTGTTACTCCTGAGATGATAGCAGCTAGAATTCACCCATGGAGAGGAGCATCTAAACCTCAAAGCGGACTATGGACGTTAGCATATATGATGGACAAAGGACAGAGATTGGCTGAAAGAAGAAGACAATTTTACGTGGCCTTAACAAGAGCAAGAGATAGACTCATTGTTGTAGGCGCTCCAGAAGGTAGTGTAAAGATCGGTAACAACGGTTGTTTGAATCTAAGCCGTAAAGATGGTCAAGATAACATGGGTTACATGTTATTGGATGGATTAGCGCACGCCTCAATTCAGGCAGGCAATCAAGGATGTGTTTGGTCCAATGGAGGTTTAGATCAACAAAGTGAGACTCTTAGTATCAATCCAAGCGCCCTTCTAGATGATGGATACTTACCTAAGGGCTGTGTTAGTGGAATTGCTGTATTCCATCACCCGTCATGTTTCGACATACAACCGCTAATCTCTCCTTTATCAAAATGGCAAGACCGTTTAGAAAGATTGGAAAATTCAAGTCTCTCAGAACCTAAGCAAGACATCAGGTCAATTGTCCATGAAGTAAATCTCCCTTCTCACTCATTGGACACAGCCTGGAAGTGTAGAAGAAGTCATTGGCTTTCAATGCGTATGAATTGGCGTCCAGAACCCCTGAACTTCATTCCAACAAAATCAATTGAATCATATTGGCCTTCTGCTACTGAATTTGGTTCTCTGTTTCATAGGTTACTGGAAATAGGTTTACCCAATCCAGGTATAGGTAGTGAAAACCTCGACAGAACTTGGACTGAACATCAGCCAAACAGATTACTTGATGAAAAAACAATGGAAGAAGTATTAGCTCAATCATCGTTCAATGATCAAAATCTCACTAAGAGGGTAAGGGAACGGATGATGAAACTAGCAAAATTGGTTGATATCGGTGTATTAGGTAAGCTAACAAAAGGCGAAGAATTTGATGCGATGACTCTAGAGGGCTTGAGAACAGAGTTGCCATTTAATTTCCTACATGCCTCACGAGATGAAATTACCAGAGAAAGGTGGACACCGATGGGCAATGTTCCTGTAACCAAAATCCATGAAACAAAGTGTATATTTGACGGTAGAGCGGATTTAGTCATAGCCCTAAAAGACAGAGATAACAATTCATGGCTTCAGGTAGTCGATGCCAAGACTAGTGGATGCCTATCCAGTTTTAATGATGAAGATTCTCAAAATGGTAATGAATTACAGTTAGGAACAGGCATTGAGTCGCCATATGCTGAAACCAAATCAGAGCGAGAAATATTGAACAAGCATAGACTTCAACTTACTTTGTACTGTTTAGCGTTGGAGGCAAACGAGGCGGGTAAAGCAAAGAATTTACGAAGGAGAATACTTCCACCAGCGATTCTAATTGCAGCATCTGGTAGAATGGTGCGAATGCAGGATGAGGATTATGAAAATGCGAAGTCGGATTTAAATGAACTAATTTCCTGGATGGGTCATATTTCAGCAGTTGGAGAAGAATATCCTGCTCCTAAATGCTCAAGTCCAGGAAACTGTGAAGCCTGCGTATTTTTCAATGGAACAATTAAACTGCCCGATTCCGACCAATCATAACCAATGTACCCGGGAAGTCACCTTTTGCAGCAACCTGATGAATTTCCACATCCTGAAAACCTGCGTCTTCCATCGCGTCTCTCCATTCAGATTTGGACATTGTAGTCATGTGAACACCAACATATTTTGGCCAAGTAAGAGATTCTTCATTTTCTAAATAGTGATCTACACCGGCCACTAGTATGCCATTCTCCTTTAGCCAATTACTCTGGATCTGCTTCAACATTTCTTTTGGATCTTTAAGATAATACAAGAACTCCATTGAGTGAACTAAATCAAAATCAGTCTCTGGCTTCCAGTCAGGTAGTAATCCTTGAGTATATTTTCCAGTCGCATCAATTGACTTTGCTTTCTTTACCATCTCAACTGAACCATCAACTCCCTCAGCATGCACAGACCCTAATTCCTTCAATAACCTAACAACCCATCCATTGCCACAGCCTAGATCAATAGCTGTAAAATTCTCTTGTATTTGGGGGATTGCTAGGTCTAACATAGCTTTAACAGATTGGTAATGACCTTTTTCCATCCCTTCGTCTTTACCCATCAGCGCCCACTTTGAAAATACTTCAGTTGCATGGCTTGTTTCCATTTTTGAAGCCAAACTATCTAATCGAATAAACGGTTTGTTTATCGAAAATAACAATACCTTATGATTTATGCAGGTAACATGCAAACAGAATTGTCCAGTATAGATGATGTCTTGTATCCTGAGATTGAACCACACTCAACAGGTTTCCTCAGGGTTTCAGAATTACACACCATTGCTTGGGAGAGGACAGGTAACGAGTCAGGGTTGCCTGTAATCGTAATTCATGGAGGCCCGGGTGGAGGTAGCCAGCCAGATTACAGAAGGTATTTCGATCCAGCTAAATTTGATATCATACAATTCGATCAAAGAGGATGTGGCAAATCTACTCCCTATGCGGAACTTAATGAAAATAACACACATGCATCAGTTTCAGATTTAGAAATGCTTAGAGAATTTTTTAAAATAGAAAAATGGCATGTTTTTGGCGGATCGTGGGGGTCAACTCTTTCGTTGATATATGCTCAAGAACATCCGGATAGGGTAGAATCTTTGATATTGAGAGGAATATTCATGTGTCGTAAAAGTGAACTTCACTGGTTCTATCAAGACGGGGCGAGTCACATTTTCCCTGATGCCTTTGAACCATATAGAGACCACATACCTATATCTGAACGCGATGATCTGATTAAAGCATATTACTCGAGATTAACGAGCGACAATGTGAAAATTCGCAGATCAGCAGCTAGGGAGTGGACAAGATGGGAAATGGCGACAAGCAGATTATTTCCTGATCCTGATTATTTAGAAAAAGCCGAAGATCTAGACTTTGCAGTTGCTTTCGCAAGAATTGAGTGTCATTATTTCATCAACTCAATTTTCGTAGAAGAAGGACACATTTTACATAATGCGTCCTTAATATCAGAAATCCCAACAGTGATAGTTCAAGGCAGGTATGATGTTGTATGCCCACCTAGAAGTGCTTGGGAATTGCATAAGGCATTACCGAAAAGCCAACTGATTATGGTTCCAGACGCAGGACACTCAATGGGAGAGGTTAGTATAGCGAGGGAACTGGTATCTGCAACCGACTCGGTTTGAGCCCCTTGATTAGTAGCGTTCGAGGACTAATCAAGCGTCGGCTTGATATGTATGTCTAATTTCGCTTGTAAGAGAGGCGTAGCCTCAGGTGAGAAAATGTCCGAAGGTGGAACCATCACTCCAGAAACTCAAATCAAGGAACTCACAGAGAAACTTGAAGAAGAAACTGACCGATTACTAAAGTTGTATGCCGCTTACGAGCAGCAAGAAGCAGAACTACGTGATACAAAGGCAGAGGTCGAGGTTTTAGAGAAAGAAATTGTCGAGAGAGAAATTGAGAAAGAGAGTTTAGAAGCTTTACTAACCGAAAAAGACGCTAGGATTAGAGATCTCGAGATGCGCGCTGGAAAAGCCAGTAAGCAGGTAGAACATCTAGAACCAGAGTTGCAAAAAATGGAAGAGAAATTCACTCGTGAGAAAGATAGGCTTGGTAAGGTGTTCTCAATTGCTGAAGAGTTAGACAATGATTTGCGTCTCGCAGTAGTTGAATTACAAACAAGGGATGAGTGGTATATGGATCACATGTCATTATTCGAGGACTTGAATAAAGCAATCAAGAGACGATATGAGATGATAGAGGCCGCTGCAGATGCGGAACGCCAATCTCAGCACATGGGTCGTGCAATTTCTGAAAGAATGGATGAGATGGTAGAGGCAAGAGCTGCAGAAATGACAATTGAAGAAGCTACGGAAATAGACTCAACTGAATCTACCCCTGCATCATCAGAGGCAGAATCGCAAGAGGCTACAACAGAGTCGGAAGACGATGACTGGAATTGGTCAGAACAGGTTTTGCTTGGTGTTATGGAGAAAAACGGAATAACAGACCGTGATGCATTCATTGAATTCGCAAAATCTTACGATATGGATGGTAACAAATACCTCAAAGGCTCAGAATTGGGAGCGGCAGCATCAGACTATGTGTCTAAAGATGCGCCTGCTGAAGAAGCGGTTGAAGAGTCAACAGTCGAGACTAGTGAAGAAGAATCTTCTGAATCAGAAGGTGAATCAAGCAGTGATAGCGAACCAGAGGTAGTCTGGAGAAACACTAGTGATTCACAAGGTAGCCAGTAGGTGTTGCTCTTGGCACTAATCGCTAAAGGCGGGCTTTTGCCTGTTATAACTCCTGCATTGATGGGAAGCGGATTCATACTTGTGGGATGGTTTGTAGACCCATTGTTTGGAATTGCTCCAACACTTGGTATATTGATGCTAATAGTATCTGCTTTTTTTGCTAATTTTTGGAGAGATCCAGATAGACCGATTCCAAAAGATAAGGGAATTGTAGTTTCCCCAGCAGATGGGCATGTTATGTTCGTCAAAAGAGAGAGGGCAACCGGTAGGAGGCCTTCCAAGGATGAGTTAGAAGGTGCAGACGAGGATGAGCACACAGGCACTTGGCATCCTGAGCCATGTGAAAGTCCGCTATTGTTTTCTACTGAACAAAGATTTGAAGCTGTCCCAGAGGGAGAGGAATCTGACAATGATGTTTGGCGTATTGCGGTATTCATGTCACCTCTAGATGTTCATGTAAACCGCTCCCCAATCGAGGGTACAATTACCCGCATGGAGCATAGAACAGGTAAGGGTATGAGAAGGGGACCATTTTTACCAGCATTTAGGAAAGAAAGCCAATTCAATGAGCGAGTAAGAACACTGTTTGAGCGCAAGGATGGTTTAATTGTCGAAGTTATGCAGATTTCTGGAGCTCTTGCTCGTACGATAATTCCGTGGAAGAGTGAAGGTGAAAATCTTCGTCGAGGAGAAAGATTTGGAATGATTCGGTTGGGTAGCAGAGTAGATGTCCGAGTGCCTGTTTCAAAATTTAACCCGTGTGTTACAGGCGCAGAAGAGAAAAATTCACAGTATCCCAAAGGCGAATTCGTAAAAGCAGGTTCTACAATTATTTACAGAGGGATTTGATGGGTTTAAGGCGTGAATTTTTTCCATTTTTGCTTATGTTATTTGTCCTGTTACCAACTGGGTATTACCTAGCAGGTTCAATAGTGTACAACGAAGTTGCAAAAACAAATACCGATTGTTGGGGAAACTTTGATCAAAACACTCCTATTCAGTTTGCCCCACTACGCAACGAAGTTCCTCTGAATGAGTCACAGAACAGCGAAAATATAACATCGAATATTATGGATAATTTGTCGCAGTACTGGTGGCCAAATTATATGCATGCTACTATTGAAGTGGAAAATGATGATGTATTTTTGTCAGCATGGTTTCATAGTCAAAACGAAACAGCACCATGGGTAATTTTCACCCATGGTATACGAGGCTGTAAGTCCGGAGGAGAATTACTTATCCCGTCAGGGATGTTGCTGAACGCTGGCTTCAATGTCATCGTTTACGATTTAAGAGATCATGGCGAATCCTCAATCGATGACAACCGCGTCTCAGGTGGCCAGGATGAATGGCAAGATGTCGTTGCAGTATTTGATTGGCTGGTTGATGAACAGGGAGCTGATCCCAGCAAAATTGGTTTATTCGGCACCTCTATGGGAGCAGGAACTTCTGCGATTGCATTTTCTATCGACGATAGAATGCAGGCTGTATGGTTAGATTCAACCTATGCCGATATGGGAGATATTGTTGTTGAAGAATTGGAATTTCAAGGATTCCCATCATTTTTGGGGCCTGCTGGAATTTTTGCTGGCAAAGTTATCGCAGGTCAAAATTTAATTGAGCACTATCCTCTGGATGCGGCCACTAAAATTGGTGATCGTTACATGTATGTTGTACACGGAAATCAGGACAAAAGAGTGATGGTTCATCACGGTGAAGAAATGTGCGATAAAGCACTCCAGCATGGTGACGAGGCGAAAATTGATTGCTGGTTTGAGGACTCAGCTATCAGATTTGATGTTGGCAGAGGCATGGAAGTCGACGAACATCATGTCATGATGTTAACTCATACATCGGAGTATGAGCAACGCTTAGTTGACTTCTTTACCAAGTCATTAATTTGAGTAGAGTTCAAACGACAGATATAGGACGGTTGTTCATGGGCGAGGGTAAATTGACCATGTTGGGCGTGTCGCAAAAGCGACCTTCACGCATACATCACTTGGTTAAAGCCCCTGCAAATACTCCTTGGGCACAAGAAAAGAAACATTCGTGGGATGCTAAGCATCCTGCAACGGTTTACTACACTCCCGAAACCCTTGCTGATGGAACACCTACCACCGCTCTTACAGTTATCCTTAGAACAAAGGGCTGTCATTGGTGGTGGTCGAGTGGTTGCACATTTTGTGGTTACTTCAATGACACACGAGATGACGTTACGAGCCAGGACTTACATTCACAATGGGAGAAATCCTTGGCTAGATACGATAATTTTCAGTCGATGGGGATGATAAAGGTATACACCTCAGGCAGCTTGCTAGAGGATAGAGAAATTCCAATCGATTTTCAAGAGAGAGTTTTGCGGGACTGTCATGAAATGGGTAAAGAATTAGTTGTTGAGAGTCGTACTGAGCAATTGACAAAGGCCAAGCTTGAGTGGGCCACTAACATAAATCCAAAATTCTCTGTTGCAATTGGATTGGAAGCATATGACGATGAAGTTCTTAGATTTCATGTCAATAAGGGATTTAGTGTTCGCAGTTGGGATAAAGCGGTTGAAAATTTAGAATTTTATGGTCTAAGAATCAAGACATATCTGATGTTTAAGCCGCCATTTATGTCAGAGGGAGATGCGCTTGTTCATGGAGCAAAGTGGATACGTGATGTCGCAGACAGAAGCGACGAAATAAGTGTAAATCCAATGAATATTCAAAGAGGGACAGTAATCGATAGATTATTTCGAGCAAATGAGTATAGGCCACCTTGGCTATGGTCTCTAGTGCAACTTATCCATGATGTTCATTATGATATTCATCCATCAAATTCAGGCAATGGTGCAGACGATCAGGTCAGCCGATTAATAATACATCCAACAGCAGGTGGAAAAGTAAGGGGTGCGCACAATTGTGGTAAATGCGACGAAGAGGTAGTTGCAGCCATTGAGCGCTATTCTGTAAGCGGTGATATACGCGAATTAGATGGTTTAGACTGTGAATGTAAACGTGTTTGGGAATGCGAGATAAATTTAGACCGGTCAATGCCTATCCCATTGGGCTCTGGAAAGAATAGAAGAGGGGATGTGTTGACACATCTACGTTCTCCCTGAAATTGAGTAAGTGAATGTTTATGACTTCGTCACAGGTGGATATTACAACCCCTATGGGGTAGTGGTGGTATTATGGCTAACAACACTATTCTTCCAGATATGTCCGAGGGTGTGGCAGAACCTTCATCCGCAAGGGTGATTCTTGTCATAATGATAGTCGGGTTAGTAGGTATGATTGCAATGTTCTCCAACATCTTTGGATGGGATAACATTCCGGTTATTGGGGAAATTGTTCCATTCATGGAAAATCTTGGTGGTTCAGGAATTTGGTATTACCTTATTGGAATACTGGTTGGTCTTGGAATGATTGTGTCAAACATAATCGGAGGAGTTCTCTCTGATTAGGAAGTGATTACTATGTCAAGCGCTTTTCCAACTTCGGCAATTCTAATAGTCACTTTCTTATTGTTCACGCATTACATCCAGAGAGGTTTTGGCGGCATGACTAGCCCTTTGAGACAGCTTGGGATGTTTTTGCTAACCAAAGCCTCAGGCCCCGCAACCGATTTATTTCAAGAAAAAGAGGGATGTGGTGCGAAGACTTGGATGCAAACCGGCGTATTCTGGTTTGTCATAGGATCGATAGGAGGTTTCCTAGCAGCATGGCACAGTTATGACCCAACCGCTCTAGATTCATTGTCAAACATAGGTTGGTCATATGATGATGGAAGTGCATTAGCCTATTTCAACGAGGTTGCAATGACAACAGCACTGTTTGCAATTCTGTTGGGTGGAGCATTTGTTGCACATACGAGAATGTGTGGATCTAATCTAGCGAGTGAGGCAAATGCCTCCTTGATTGCAATTGTATGGACGCTTCAGGCCCTTGTAGGACTAGTCTTGTCTGCGTTAGACCACTGGGATGTATTAACATATGGAGCCACACAAATGGCTCTCTATGGGCTAATCTCTGCACTACTTGTTTTGAGTTTGTTGGTCAATTCATTAATTACGCTGGGTAACCGAGGCGAGGCTCCAATTTCCGTTCCATCTTGGTTCTTAATACTAGCACTGGTAAGCCTAATTTTCAGCAGAGTAGCGGTCGCAGCTGGAGAGCTGTTTGGATTAACAGAAACCGTTTGGATTGGGCAAATAATCTCGATTGGCTGGGTCCCTCTTGCGTTGATGTTTGCAGTGGGTTATCACGTCATTTCACATGTAACGGGAATGCCAATATGGTCTGGTAGTTTAACCAAGGCATCTATGCTTCTCTTGTTCGTTACGATACCACCATTCTTTTTGACAGAATCAGGTCATGCTGATAATCTTACAGAGTCAGTGGGTGCAATTCTTGTGACTGTCGGCTTAATGCCAATATTCGCAGCATCTACAAACATGATAGCAACAATGCGTGGCAATGCTAGTGCAGTGATAGCAAGCCCCGGAGCGACAGCAGCAGCCGGTGCTGCGATTCTACTACCAGTATTTGCAATACTTTCTTACTTTACAGGACTGAACGTTATGATTGGTGACGGCAGCCTCTCTAATGTAGCAGATTCGTCTAACATGGCATACTTCTACACAGTAGGGGGACTGTTCGCGATGTCAGCCTTATTCCATTCATATCCCCTTGCTGCTGGAAAGAGTCTGAAGGGTTCGGCGGGAACAGCATCATGGTTGGTAATTTTTGGTGGACTACTATCGACAATTCTGTTCTTGATGTATGACTGGACGGAAAATAGTTTACTTGAAGTGAACGTTACAGTTGCAGAACTAATTGAAGAAAATGATGTTTTAGCAACTAATATTACAGGCTTTGCACTTACTGGAGCATTTGCATTCTACGGCCTTGTCCTTGGATATTTACTAACAGGAAACGCTGTTGTAAAGACGTTAATGTCCGGAGAAACTTCTTCCCAGTCCTCAACTGGAGAAAGTGATATCACAACCTACAGTTTGGTCGAAGGAACAACTTCTATCAGAGCCCTGTTTGGTCGCGGTGTTGGTATAGATACAGAACTAGTAATAGGCGAGTCAGAAGAAGAAGGCACAAGTGGTTCTACAATTATTGAAGTGTCGTCAGATTTGCATAATGATGAGGTTGATGAGTTCCCCGTCGATCCCAATGAGGAGACAAAATCTGAATTCGACCCTGACCTAGTTGCGTTAACGAGGTGGCTTTGTGCTAGAGGAACCACAACTGCACAATTTTTCGATTGGGCTGACGTTGATGATTCTGGAGAAATTGATGAACTGGAATTTGCGAATGCCTTGCTGGTTGGCAAAGTTGCAGAATTACCACCATATGAAGTCGACAGATTAGTCAAGATTATGGATATTAATTCCGATGGAAAAATCAACCTTCCAGAATTGGATATAGCCTTGTTAAAAATAAGAACTGCACTCAATATTGAGTTCATCCCATACGTTCCTGAAGAAGTTGAACCTGAACAACCACTGGCTGAAGAAGAACTTGAGTCTGCTGATGAAGTGGGATCAGAGGTTGTAGACACTTCAGAAAGCGATAGTAACGAATCATCTGATGAGGATAATGAGGAAGCAGAAGTTGCAACATCAGAAAAGCCGTCACAATCAGCTCTAAAAAAGATGAAGAAACAAGAATTGGTCGATTTAGCAAAATCGATGGACTTACCTCATAGTGGAACAAAAGCCGATATAATCGAAAGAATAAATCAGGCGTGATTAAATGAGAATAGGTTTGGTTGGTAAGCCAAACGTAGGGAAATCGACTTTTTTCAGCGCGGCTACCCTTGCAAAAGTTGACATTGCGAATTATCCTTTTTGCACAATTGATGCAAATGTGGGAGTTGCATTTATTGCAGCCCCTAAACCCTGCCCCTGCAAAGAGTTACGCAAAAGGCTTGAGTCAGACGGACGGCTAGAACCCGTTACGCTGGACGATCCTAGAGGTGGCAGCATTTGCGAGCCACGGACGGGAAGTTGCATCGGCTACGTTAGGCTTGTGCCAACATTTCTAGTCGATGTTGCGGGGCTTGTTCCTGGAGCTGCTGAGGGGCGTGGTAGAGGCAATGCATTTTTGTCTGATTTAGCAAATTGCGATGCTCTAATTCAGGTTGTGGACGCTGCTGGGCTCACTGACATAGAGGGTAATCCAATCGCTGCTGTTGAAGACGTTGAATCAGCATTAAAGGAAGAAACATCATTTTTGACAGAAGAATTAGATTCATGGATTTATGGTATCTTAGACGATGGGTGGTCTCGTGGATCACGCAGAGTTCAGGCTGAAGGTGACAAAGGTTTGAGCACTTTTTTGCATGAAAGATTCACTGGGCTAGGTGCATCGCTGTCACACATTTTGCAAGCATTAGATGAGTTCAGAAATAAATGGGGCGATTTAGATACTCCATGGATATGGCAAGAGGATAAGGTAAGGTCGCTTGCATTTTACATCCGGCGCCAACTATTCCCTATCCATATTGCAGCTAACAAAGCAGATTCAGCAAAAGGAACGCCTTGGGAGGCTATCGATGCAAATGGAATCATCCAACCAACGATGGCAGATATGGAGTTAGCATTGCGAAGGGCAGATTCTGCTAAAATGATATCCTATTCACCAGGAGATGACTCGTTCAAGACTATTGATGAGTCTAGGTTGAACCCTGCTCAACTGAATGCTCTATCTGGAATGAAGCAGAAACTATCTGATGCAAACGGTACAGGAGTCGCAGAGTTACTGTGCAAAGTGCTGTTCACGGCTTTAGATCATGTTGTTGTATATCCTGTCGCAGATGAAAATGGTTGGAAGGACGGAGAGGGAAGGATACTTCCCGATGCGTTTGTTGTTCCAAATAATATCGAAACTAAGCAGTTAGCATACAAAGTTCACACAGATCTTGGAGATGGTTTCATCAAAGCTGTGGATGGACGTAGCCGGAGAGTTGTGGGTGCTGATTACGAATGTGTTGACAACTCGGTAATCAAAATTCACGCTAAGAATTAATCAATCTTCCTGCCTTGCTATTTCTATTTCAATCCCTTTAAACATAGGCGGAGTGTCTTGGTTCTCAGCGGGCTTCACCGATGTCAGAATTCCGTTTTCAACATACAAACTAGGTCCAGTATCGAGCATAAACATCATTCCTAATTTATCTCTTGAGTCTGCAGGTGTAGGCGACTCCATTGTTGCACATTCACCCGTACAACCATCCGCTATTGCGATGAAAACTCTGCCTTGATTGTCTATGTGTAAGTCGTTAAAATCTAGCAGATTTCGGTTGGATCCTCCTTGATCACTTCGACAATCACCGCTGTTAAGGCATATCGCTCCGACTTGAACAGGATCGGTGGTTAATTTCCTAGTGTGGAATACAGGTTCATCATCTAGGGCATTAAGACTGAATGTTACATAGAGGTGATAATGCACTTCATTTGGTGCATAATGGCCATTACCGTCCCACGGATTTCCATCTAGATTCGATTCATTCAGTAAAGAAGTGTTTTCACTCCCCAAATAGGTTACAGCGAATCTACCCGGGTCCCCTGCATCGGTTTGTGGAAAGGCTGTCGAAATTACTTCAGCTGGGCTTATTCTGATACTCTCTTGAGTCCAACTTTCGCCGGAATCCGTACTTCTTGCAAGATATATCCCTTCGTCTGCTCCAGTCCATACATGGTAAGCATTTGACTCAGAATCTGTGGAAACTTCAGAATTCTTTCTTGGGTAAGGTGTTCCTACATCCTCCCCCATCGTTCGCTCGAACCAAGAAAATCCATTGTCTTTGGAGACTATGACAGTTGGCGTTTCAACTCTGGGCGTAACATATACGGTGCCATCAGGTGCTGTTGAAATGGCTCCATGCAATCCTCCGTTAGTTGTTGCTAATCCAACAATTTGTCCTCCTGCCAAGAAAGTAGCCCCTCCATCAAAACTGGTAAAACAGAAAATACCTGCAAGTTTATTGTAGCAATAGTAGACAGCAGTTTCGTAAATTGTGCTACTCGTAAACTGTCCAATTGTGGCATAATAATTCGTTAGACCAGGCTCTGTCCAAGGACCTGTTGCTAATTTGATATGGTCGT
>CESW01067339.1_pt1 | contig 16646 bp, 22 predicted proteins | sample 531171 | NCBI WGS metagenome assembly CESW01 (sample SAMEA2621859, study PRJEB7988) | marine metagenome | biome: marine biome (ENVO:00000447); feature: surface water layer (ENVO:00002042); material: "saline water (ENVO:00002010), including plankton (ENVO:xxxxxxxx)" | depth 5 m
TTGCCTTCCATCTTTTTAAGTTCTGCGAATGCCCAACTACATGCAAATGATACATAAAAACGTACACCTTCTAAAATGTTTACACTCATAAGTGTTTTATATAATAATGTTTTCAATTCATACAAATCAATTACAATCTTCTTACCATTTACTGTATGTGTGCCTGCTCCTAATAAATTATAATATGCAGACTTTTCAATTAGTTCATCATAGCATAATGTAATACTATCTGCACAGTCTACAATCTCCTGTACGTCCATCATTTCATCAAATATTTTACTTGGATCACTGTACACGTTACGGATTATATGTGTGTAACTACGGCTATGAATTGTTTCACTAAATGTCCATGTTGTAATCCAGTTCTCAAGTTCTGGTAAACTAGTAATAGGATTAAATGCTTCCGCAGGTGCACGACCTTGAACACTATCTAATAATATTTGTCTTTTTAAATTACTTGTAAACACATGACGTTCATTGTCAGTAAGTTCTTTAAAGTCTTTACTGTCTTTCAATATATCTACTTCCTCAGGTCTCCAAAAGAATCCTAATTGCTTGTCTGTAAGTTTATCAAAGGCACGATACTTTAGTGTATCATATCTTTGCATTCCTAGTTCTCCATCAAAGAAACACATTTTCTCTGTGTGGTCATGTTTACTTGTGTTTAATACGCTCATGGTTAGTCCTTTACTTTTGCGTTTTATCAAATACTAAACGAATATTTCCGTTTAGAAATGCATTGTATACTGAAAAATCTATATCTATACAAACAAAGTTTAGTTTAGAATTATATAGCTCTGCTCTAATGTAACTGTCAATAATTTGTAGATATTTAGTATCAGGACTAAATTTTTTAAAATCATAAATTCCAAGGAAATCTAAATGTTCTGTTCTTTCCATCATCCTTGCTAAATTAAAAGTTACAAATGCTCTGCCTTTGTCTGACAAAACAAGATTTATTTGATACAATCTTTCATTTATTTGAGTGATTGGAATAAAGTGTATTGCATTAATAGAAATCAATGATTGTATAGCATTCTCATATTTGTTAATAAAATTGTAATTAAAAGTATCACATAAATCAGCCTTATCATTTTCTGGATCAATACCAATTATTTCAGGATAGTATTTTTTTAATAAATTACTTCCGCAACCAATATCGTAAATAGTGCCTGTATTTTTTTCAGTTAATAAATTTGTATAATAAAAAGATGCAATTGAAAAACAACTAGTCATGCAATCTTCACGTGGTGATGAAAACGCTTGACTTACTTCATTATCTATAATTAGATCGTAATCGTTTTTGATTTGCTTTCCAATATCTGTAAGTAAAAAACTTTCTTTAAATCCAGATGGCATTTGATTTATATTTTCCATTTTTATATCGTACATGCCTCACAGTCTTCCTCAATTATTTCGTCCTCTGGAATTTGCAAGTTTACAGTATCAACAAGTTCACTCATATTGTCTCCACTGCCGTCAAATGTGTTAAAATAATATAATTGTTTAGTACCATATTTATATGCCATTAATAAATGTTGCAACATAGTACTCATTGGTATTTTTTCTTCTTCGAAGTGTTGCGGATTATAACTAGTGTTTACACTTATTCCTTGGTCAATATATTTTTGTAATACTGCCATTATTTTTATATAACCTTCAGGACTTTTTTGATCCCATAATAATTCATACTTATTTTTATATCTATAAAATCCAGGAACAACTTGTTTCAGAACACCATCTTTACTTTGTTTTACACTTACAAATGCTCTAGGTGGTTCAATACCGTTTGTAGCATTTGATATTTGTGCAGATGTTTCGCTAGGCATTAGTGCCATTAATGTGCTATTACGTATTCCTGTTTCACTTAATTGTTTACGTAAGCCTGTCCAATCCATACGTTCCTTATGTACTATAAGATCATCAACATCTTTTTTATATGTTTGATTAGGCGTTATGCCATCACTATACTTCGTTTCATTGTTTCCAGGACAAGCACCTTCCTCGGTTGCTAGATCTGCACTTGCTTTTATTAAGTAATAACTCCATGCTTCTGCATATTCATCTACTAAATCTAAATTAGGATTACTATAGTTTGTATCATTTTTTGCTAAAAAATATGCAAGATTAATTATACCAATGCCTAAAGGTCTGCGTTTTATTGTGCTTGCCTGTGCAGCCTTTACAGGATAGTCTTGATATGTAAGTAGTGCATCAAGTCCACGCACTGCAAGTTCGCATGGCTTTTTAAAATCTTCTGGTTTACGAATATTACCCCAATTTACTGCACTTAAAGTACAAAGTGCAATTTCTCCTTCTTCATCATTAAAGTCGTTTAATGGTTTAGTAGGCAAATCAATTTCACAACATAAATTACTTTGTCTTATAGGAGCGACTTCTGTTTTAAAACTACTATGTTCATTTGCATGGTCAACATTCTGTAAATATATTCTTCCTGTGTTTTTACGTTCTTCCATAAAACTTGCAAATAAAGCACTAGCAGGAATAGATTTTTTACGTATACTAGTTTTACGTTCTGCTTGTTCGTATAATTTTTTAAATTTATCTTGGTCTGCAAAAAAGGATTCATATAATCCAGGCACATCATGCGGAGAGAACAATGTAATGTTTCCACCAGATATCAAACGTTCATAGAATAATTTACTAAACTGTACGCCATAATCCATATGTCTTACTCTATTATCCTCTGTTCCTTTATTGTTCTTTAGCACTAACAATTCTTCAATTTCATAATGCCAAATAGGATAGTAAAGTGTTGCAGCACCATTACGAACTCCACCTTGACTACAACTTCTAGTAGCACTTTGAAACATTTTATAAAATGGTATTACACCTGTGTGGTAAGCGTCTCCGTTTCTAATTGGTGAACCCAATGCACGAATACTTCCTGCTCCAATCCCAATGCCTGCTTTCTGGGATACGTACTTAACGATACTGCTAGTAGTAGCATTAATACTGTCCAAGCTATCTGCAGTTTCAATGAGTACACAGGACGAAAACTGCCTTTGCGGCGTTCGTACGCCAGCCATAACAGGAGTAGGCAAACTAATATCAAAGGTAGATATTGCATCATAATAATCCTTTACATATTGCATACGTATGTTTTTTGGATAATGTGCAAACAAAGTTGCCGCAATCAATACATATGCCATTTGTGGTGTTTCATATATTGTATTTGTTACACGATTTTTGACAAGGTATTTACCCCTAAACTGTTCCATAGCCGCATAGGTTAGTTCTTCATCTCTATCATGTTTAATAAAGTTATTAATTACACTCCATTCATCTTCATCGTAACTTGTTATTAATTCTTTATCATAAAATCCAATGTCAACATTACGTTGTACTAGTTTCTTAATATGCCATGGTTCGAATTGTCCATATACCATTTTACGTAAATGATAATTAATTAATCTTCCTCCAACATATTGATAACCTGGTGTTTCTTCGCTTATCAAATCTGCCGCACTTTTTATTAGTGTTTCCTGAATATCTACGCTAGGTATACCATCATAAAATTGTACATTGCTACGTAATTCAACTTCGCTTTCACTTACACCTGTAACACCTTCACAGGCATAAAAAACGACCTTGTGGAGTTTTTCCAAGTCAAGGTCTTCTGTAGTTCCATCTCTTTTTTTAACTTGTATATTGTTCATCTTGAACCCTCTTGATTTGCCTTTTTGTTATTTACAGACAACGAGCTTCCATAAACAACATCTTATAATCGAAGTGCCGATTAGACTAAATTATTTTATTATTCTTATAGAGTATTTAAAACTAGCACTGCTACCTGTACTTGTAGTAACATAATTAAGTGTAGTTATATTTGAGCTATTTGTCAAGGAAAAAGTAACACCGACGCTACCATTATTTTCTTGAAAGTTATCATTTATCACTTGCCCATTTGCATCATGTGTAATAGATAACACACCTTGACGCTTTGCAGTGCCTCTTGTAAGTAGATACTCAATCTCAACTGCATTTTCTAAACTATTGTTGTCACTAAATGTAATACCACTTGACTTTGAACTGTTATCGTCTAAAGTAATAGTAGCACCATACTGTCTTGCATAGTGTCCAATTTCCACTTGTGTAGTATCAATAGCAGTGCCTTTGTGATTAACTCTTTTCTTTGTTGTTGTAACATCAGTTAGTGGACGTTCAAAGTCATCACTTATACTGTTATTTCCTGTTGTAGCAAAATTTATAACATGAGTATTAGCATTTCCAATGCCTAAGTTATTATTTGCACAGTCTTTAAATGTATTGAATGCACTTGTAAAGCCAGGGCCTGCAAATACATGTATTGCATGGTTGTATATGTCATCAAATAAACTATTTGTAACTTTTATCCCACGTGGTCCATCTACACTAGGAGCACTTCCTGTTATGTTTTCACCAATTTTAAATCCTTTAAATGCTGTATTAAATTCGCATCCACTAAATGTTATACTACTCATATCATGGTCTGCATTTACTAGTAAATTGGACTTTGTAAAAGTACAACCAACAAAGTGAACATGTTCAGTTTCTCTCGAATTAGAACTTTCTAATTTTAAAGTAGTTGCACTGTTTCCAATTGCAGTAGGCACAGTAGTTTGAAATCCTTGAAAACGACAATGACTAAATGTAACATTTTGTCCTTGATTAACAACAAAACTATCTACTGTATCAACACTTGCAAAAAAAGTTAATCCAGCAATGTTTACTTCTCCAGGTAGGCTTGCACTACTTGCTCCAACACTTCCGTCAATTTGTTGTAATGCATCTGCAGTCATTGCTATACAATCTGGTGTTGTACTTGTTGCTTTAATTATACTACTATCATGTCCTTCACCTATTAATGTTGCATAGGTAGGTATTTTTAGTATATCAGTCACTATATATGTTCCTGCAGGAAAAAATAATGCTCTACGTATTTCTGTGTTTAAAGCTCTACTATATAACTGAAATAAAGCACGGTTAATTGCTACAGTATCATCTGTTGTTCCGTCACCTTTAGCACCAAAATCTTTTACACTTGCATGATCATCAAACTTTTGTAGCATAGTACGTGTAATAGGATTGTTTGCAGTAGTGCCAGTAGTAGCATTATATCCACTTGCGGCTCCTTTATATGTGTATGTATCTGCACTATCTAACAAATCACTATTAGCAGTAAGTAATTCTATATTTTCTATTTTAGGAGCGTCAGTACCACCATTTCCTATATAAAGTCTTCTTGTATCGACTGCAAGTCCTAACTCGCCTACTGCAAGTTGTGGTAAATTATCTGCAACACCTCTTCTATGTTGAATGCGTGAAATTTGTACTATAGCCACGTTCTATACTCCTAATTGTATAGTGTATTTATCCGTAATAGAGAGCAACTCTGTCAAACCAAATATCGCTATAATAATTAAATGCTTTATCTTCTAGTATCCATTCCTGATACTGATAGTCTTTACTACACATTAATATTACACCTTTGCTAATATTAGTGTCAAACATATTATTATGTGCATGAGCATATGCACAGAGTTGTAAAAAATAATCTTCAACCCATTCTGTTTTCTTAGGTTTATTCGTTTGTTTAAAATCCATTATACTAGGAATGCCTTTATGTAAACCAACTAAGTCTGTTGTGCCTGCATAAAGTCCGCTATGATATAAAGGTACTTCAGTACCCCACAGTTCGTCAGCATGTGAAAGTCCATGTTCTAGTATAATACTTGCCATTCTATGACTTTGCTGACTATATGGATTACTACCAGGCTCCCCAATTACTCCAGTTTCTACGTAGTCTTCTAACCATTTATGCATACGTGTACCTCTGCCGGCGGCTTCAGTAACAATCTGTTGTGCTTTTACTTGACCTACACGTTTCTTCCAATTTCTTAGTGCTTGACGTTTCTCTTCCGATTTTGTTTTGTCTAGTATAGTAGTCACACTAGGAACCGCTGAACCATCTGGAGTAAGATAATGTCTCTTTCCATCAACCGTTTTTCTTTTGATAGGAGAATAATTATATTTGTTTGTAATCATCATTTATTATAACATTTTATATTTCTGTTGTCAAAGGATCAATTAATGCTCGTGCATTCCTAGTAAGCCACAGTTTGTCTCTCATACGGTTTTGATTATAGTCCAAAACCTCTTTTAGTTCTTGCCTTACTATAATAGGATCTAGTTTTTGTAATTGCATAAAACTCTCAAATGCACTTTTTGTTCTTTGAGTTGTATCATCAATGTTATCGTAACTTTCATCTATCACAGGATGAAATGTTTTAAATCCTATGTGTTTTAACATCTTTAAGTAATGTTTCCCACTTAAAACAATAAATGGTTTATTACATAACATAGGTTTTCCTACTTTTTCGGTTGGGAAAAATATACGATCAGTACTTAATGTTTCTGCAACTAGACTGATCCATGTAGCGTCCTCTATGTGCTTACTAATATAGTGACTTGTAAATGTAGGAACTCCATCCAAATCATTTATAGCAGTGTTTGTATATTCAGTATGTGTAATATTTGTAAAAAAATTATCTATTTTAGAATCACCTTCGTCTATAAAAGGACTTTTATAAACCTTAAATAAATTTACAAGATTATTATCTAGTTGATTATTATCCTTTAACAAGTCAAAAAAACAGCTTCGCATCGGCTTTCCGTTACCTAATAACACATTAGCAAAGTAAGGTCTTGTTGTATTGTGTTCTAGCACTACGTCTTTATTACTCATACTAGTGTTAACTAAATGCCAACTACTAAAGGCATACTTACAGGGCCAGTTATGATCTTTATATGTGATACTGCTTGTGATTAAATAATCTTTTTCCGTACAGGGTGGTGTACCTGTTGCTTCCCATATAAATTGTTCTCCGGGTATAACATATTCAAGATCTTCAAATACAATAGTTCGATTTGATTTTTCTCTTTTCTGCCATTTGTTATGATCAAAACTTCGAAGTTTACTAAATGCTACTTGTTTGGGATTAAAATATGGATGCGGTATATCATTATCGTAAATTGAATTAAGCACTCCATATGGATCCTCGTTCATAAACGCATATTTCATTCTACGATTAAATTCAGAAGTCTGCAAATCCACTCACCTGTAGTGTATACTTGTCTTTCATTCCTGCATTAGCACTTAAATGTAAATGATTACTATCCCATATCCAGCCCTCGCCAGCAGTCCAATGAGTGCTATTGTGCCATACGTTATCTTTTTCATACTGTAAGTATTCGCCAACATGCCAATCTTCTAAGTACATGTTTGCTCTTACTTTAAGTCTAGTATCATTAGGGTGTGCTTTCTTAATTTGAAAGAATGTATCTCTGTGTACAGGGATCATATTTCCAGGTGGTTGTAATATACTACTTACTGTAACAACTTGTATACCTAGTTGCGAACCTAGTTTATCAAAGTCTACTTGTTCCCTAGTCCACCATAGTTGGCGTATAAGTGTATTACCCATGTCGTAGCTATCCGGGAAGCCTCCGAACTTTTCATGTATATCTTTTAGTTCGTGTACTTGGTGACTAATACAACTTCCGCTATGCACAGAATAGTCTGCATCCACAAACTGTTTTAAATTATAATCTAATTTTGCTTTTTTTAACATTTTTTTTACTCTATATATTGCATTAAATATTCAGCCCAAGCAACATGTCCATTTTCTAATGGATGTCTTGTTCCTTGGTCACTTTGCATAGGATTATTTCTCATCCATATTTCTGCTAACTGTGAAGAAGCCATTTGTTCCATCATTGTATACTTTAATTTATTATACACACCTTTATTCTTTAATGTTGCAATTATAGGAGTGTATGACATATCAGTTAGGACTCTTAAATCTTTTGGATATTTATTTTCTTGTGGTAGAATTTCCTCTAGTAAATCCATCCACGTCTTATCAACATGGTCTTTCTGTATATTTTCATTATATGTATATGTAAAGTTACGGCTTACCACAAACTTAACAATAGGATATACGTCGATCAGTTCACTTTTAAAGGATTCAAACATTTTGTTCTCATAGTCTTTTAAAAAATTATCAACATCTATGTAATGATCAAATTTATTAGGCACCCAAATATTATCTTTAATCATTTCTCTACCGATTTCTGTCATACATATAATTACATATATTTTACTATATTTGTCTATTAGATATGGCATTGCATAAATTAGATTATCTTGTATGCTTATATTTGATCCTGCAGGTTTCGATATATTTAAAAAATCACTATTTAATTTGTTAGCAATAATAGAACCATATACATGATTCATTCTATAATCTCTGTCTTCACCTAATGAAGGACCCAAACTATCACCCCATGTCCAACTATCTCCTGCAGTGACTACAATAGATTCCTTGCCTTTACTAATTTCATCAAACCATCTTTTACGTGGATTAGGTTCTAAAGAAATTGGAAGAATGTCCATTAGTTGGTTATCTTCCATAATTTATGCTACCAATTAATTTCCCAATAGAAATATGTTCCAGATGTACTTTTTCTTGCAATAGTATATCCTTTGTTTTGAAAATGTGCTATAACCTCATTCATCTGCTCTGTTTTCACAGTGTCTGTGATTGTTCCTTGATATGCCTTGTAATAATTTTGACCGTCTGTATCATTGTCAGTCATTGGTGAACCTGTGATAGTTGCACCTTGTATTGTTACTGTGCTTGTATTTGAGATTGACGTAGTAAATGCTCCAGCAGTAATTGCATTTAATACAGCTACTTCCATTATAGCAATCTGTTGTACAAGTGTATTGTTACCTTGTGCCCTTTCTCTGGCTTGAGAGCCTGTTGGAAACACTGCCATTACTTTTTGCCTTTTAAGAAGTTTCTAAATTTAGATTGCATTGATTCCGTCTTAACATCTTTAGGCTTAGGACCCTTACCAGATATCATTCTTCCAAAGTCTATATTTTTTGTTTTAGTTTCAGTTTTTTTCTTTTTACCTGTTGGCTTATAACCACTTGCGAATGCTGCCTTGCGTTGTGCATCACTTGCAAATCCTTCGTCTGTGTTTGCAGCTCTTGTACGATCTCTTTGTTCTTCATCTGGGCCGTCTGAGTCTGCTGGGTTTCGGCGATTAGCATCTTTTTCTGCCTGGTAGTAATACTTGGTACTAATTTTATCTCTTAACTTTTGTGCTTCTGGACCAATACTTCCTTCATTAGAATGCATTGCATTTATACCATTTATAATCATTAATTCTGGACCTGTACCATACAATTGTGTCACCATCTTAGCAACTTTGCCATGCTGATTTTCATCTTCAAGTTCTTTTACTTTAGCAAAAAACTTTTTTATATCATATCCAAATTCACTTGTTGGTATTGCTTCTGAGATTCCTTCATATACAGGAACAATTTTTTGTGCTCTAGAAGCTACTGCATATAAACCTTGAATATGCTTATACATTGTTGCTAATTGGTCTGTTAAGTCACCATTGTCCATGTCGCTTATTTCATTAATTTTTTCATTGAGGGTGGCAATATCTCTTATAAACATACGTAACTGATTTTGCATCTGTCTTGCTTTTACTTTTTCGTAATCAGCAGGTTCTTGTTCATTTATATCAGCAGTCACTTTTTTCTTTTTATTGTATTTGTCTTTTATTTTGCCAATCTCTTCAGCACTTGCACCACTACCAGCTGCACTTTGTATCTTGGTCATGCCTTCTTTACCATATTTTCTTACACCACCTTTGTATAAGACACCACTTTCACCTACTGCTTTATCTTCCATCTTTACTTGGCCCATTGCAAAGTTTTGAACTTTCATCATACCTGCTTTTGTTTGCAACATGCGTTCTAGTTTGGCTTTGTTTGCATCATTTACTGCATCATAAACTTTTGTAATAGCACTAGCAGTAAACAAATCTACTTTCATAGTTCCATCTTGAAACTTTACTGGCATATTTTGTTTGTTTGTTACAATTTTTTTAAGTGTATCTATTGCGCCTTCGTTGATTTCTATATGTTCTCTTGTTCTCACTGCACTTCTCGCCATTTGTGTTATACGTTCATCCGGAGATGGTTGGTTACTTGGTTTTGTGTTATCTACTGCTTTGTTATCACCATCTGCACTCATAAACGTTACAGTATCTTTATCAAATTTTGCAATAACATTTGCTAGTTGTGGATTTGTATCATAAACTGTTTTAAATCCTTCATAGTCCATAACTACGCCTGCGTTCTTTAGCATTTGTAAAAAGCCGTTCATGCTAAGTTGGCCTTGCTGGTTTCTAGAACCTGCTTTGGTCTGAGCCAGCATGGCTGCACTCATTATGGCATCAACTGCACTATCTACTTCAAAGAATCGCATTAATTACTTAATCCCATTACTCCACTACGACCTAGCATTCCTTTTAATTCATCTAATTCAGCATCGCCTTCTTGTGCTACTTTTTCTGTAGCGCCTGCAGACTCACCTATATCATACATAAACAATTTGTCATATACTTCTGGATGATCTTGTTTAATTGCGGCTTTCATATCACGCATAAGTTCTTCTCTTGGCACTGTATCACCGACACCAAATTCTGCAGTCGATACAATGTCATTACCATCAGCATCACCTTGTTTCATAAGTCTTTCAATTGCTTCAATCTTATCTTCTAGATCATCAATATTTACATAACTTACAATATCATCATCCATATCATAAATCTTCATTTGTATTGCATTTGGATCTGTCATACCTTGTTGTTTTAAACCTTTTTCAAGGTTATTATATCTGTCATGCCATTCATCAGCATCCTTTTCATATTCGGCTAAAAGTTTTTCAATTGCTGGCTTAACATCATCTAATTTGACATTGTCTCTATCTAATCTTCCGGCTCGTGTTGCTTCATCTTCTTCACGACCACTATTAGTAACTTCTTCTGGGGAGGCTTCTTCTACTTCTTGTTCTTCAACAGGTAGTTCCAATTCAGTAATCTCATCTGAGTCAACAACTTCGGTCTTGTTAGTTATTTCGTCTATCCTATCTTGTAATTTTCTTAGATCTAATGGTGTATACATTATTAGTCCCTCTTTTCTCTGCCGACTTCAGCTTCTGGTCCGCCCATTGCCGCATCTGCCGCAGCAAAGTCATCGTCAGCATCTTGGTCTACTGTTGGTTCCATATCTGGTTCGTCAGCTATAATAGGATCATCGCCCATTGGTTCTGCAGGTTGATCACCTACTAACACTCTAGTTGCAGTTTCTGCAGTCGCTCTATCAGCTTTCATAACTGCTAGTGTGCTTTCTAATGCTTGTGTCATCTGTTGTGTAAAATTATCTGCTACGTCACTACCCATTTCGTCACGTACTTTATCTGCTACAGGTGCTAAGTCTTCGTTAGCCATTTCACTAAGGTCTTTAATCATTTGGTCGTACTTGTCAACCATGCTTTTAGCAGCCATTACTAATTCACTAGTTTCAACTGCACCTTCGTTTACTTGTATATCTTCTGACTCACCAAATCTTTTCTTTGCACGTTCTTCATCATCCTTACCTTTATCAGTAATAGGATAAGTTTTTCCGTTAAAACTAAAACTATTTTTACCATCTGCTATTGCTTTTTCTCTAGCAGTATTGAATGCATTCTCTTCTACTTCCTCTTCGTCAACCATACGTTCGTTAATATGTTTTGATAGTGCTTCTAGTGCTAGTTTAATTTCGTAATATTTTGTACGCTTTTGTGCTTCACTACCAAGTTGACTTTCATATAAAATCATCTGTGATTGTAAATTACTATGTAATTTTTTTGCTTTAGTTTCTGAAATATTTTCTAAGTCTAATGAATATCCAAACACACGCTTTGCTATTTTGTTTACTTTTTGTGCATTAGGCGCTGGAACAAGTTCGTCTAGGTTCATGGGTCTATCCTTGTAAATTCTATTATAGTGTATTTATTAAACTGAAATAGTTTTAAGAAGTTGTGTGAGTTGTGCATCAGCATGATATAGTCTAGGCATATCACTACTAATTCTATTACTCATAGTAATTTGTCTACCGTTTTTTGCTTTACGCATATGATAATAATACACATCAATGTCTGTTTTCATTTTTAGAAGATGTTGATCTAACTCTTTTATTTTACGTGCTTTACTTCTGTCTTCACGTAATAAGCAAAGTGCATATCCTACCGCACTTTTACGTCTATAGAATTTACATCCGCTACAGTTCCATTCCCCATGTATATTTTTTATATGGTAATTGTTAACTTGTACGGAACCATTATCAAGTTTTCGTATCTTTACTTCAGGTACGAAGTCTAGTACACGACTAATTCTATTGTGGAGTTCCTGTTTGTTTTGATATTTTGTAGTAGATTTTTTCATCAGTCCTTTGCCTAATTAAGATAGATTTATTTGCAAGATTACTTGCAACTTTTTGTTCTCTCTCACTCAATTCTTTTTTAAGCACTTGACCTTTTTCCTTAATGGCTTCAATCAAGTCTTGCTCTTCTCCTGATACAAAGGTACTAAAACCTTTTGTAAATTCTACATATCTCATCTAATACTACTAACATTTATATCTATCATTTGACCTGTTGCCTGCCTTATTAAGTTTGCTCTTTCTGCAGGAGTCAGTTCATCTGTAATAGTAATCATATTGTTAGGGCCTGTTAGGTCTATTTTTTTATCTGCTAATGGCATTGTAAATTGTATACGTTGATCATTTGGATCAGCGAATGTTGCCGTGAAACCTTGTGTCTTAACAAGTATATACTGTGCTTCATTTATCTGCACAGTTTTTCCTGCTATCATTCCATATTGTGCTTCTAATAATTTCATCTACTAGACCTATTTAATGCCGCTACTCGTTTACTTGCAGGATTGACTCTTTTTGTTTTCTTAGCTTTACGTGCCATTTTTTTACCAAGTTTTAATTTGGTCATTTTTAATTTAATTCTTTTTTTAATATCTGGTGCGGCAAAACATTGTGCCGGTGAACTGACAATACGACTTTTCCTATTGCCACTTGTGCAACGAAACTTACGGACAACTTTGTTGCCACGTTTGGCCCAAGCCATACCTTCTGTAATCTCACTTAACAACATACTGTATTTATACTATAGAATTATTAGCTATTTAAAACCATAAACAGTAGAGCACCACAACTAGCAACTAATGCACTAATTATACCTATACCCCAACCAATCAATTGCTGATTGCGTTCTGTTTTTTGTTTTATAATCATGTCTCGCATTTCCATTAACATTTTTTCAAATTTATCCATGCGACTGCCCAAGTTCTTCAATTCTCTATGCAACCCATTATACCTTTCAGAACACAAATCTACATGTGCTTCTAAAGATTCTTTTTCTAAATCGGACATTTTCTAATCACCTTCCTTGGGGTGATGTCTAGATATTTCTTTAATTTAGTTTGTGCCTGTTTTATTTTTATGTGTGCCTATTTTTCTAGCATCAGTTTTATTTATGCTACAGTAACGGCTTCAAAAAACTGTATGTTAATATGTTCACTATCTTTTGTATGAAATACACTAGGTAAAAGATCAATTGTATTATTTAAATTTGGAACAACAGGGATCATATCAAAAACGTCATGCAATCTTTCAAGTTTTTTTCCAAAAACTCCTTGATGTTCGCTACCAATAGCAAATGTCCAAAAGTTTAGACTAGGCTTTAGCATTTCAAATTCAAATTTATATCTAGTCCCTAGTATCTTATATAGCACACTGCCTTTCATAATATCCTTATTTGTAAATGTATCATGCAAAGGCGATTCTAATACAATAGGTTGTGTCAAAATACCTATAGTTTGCAATATTGTGTCCCAATTACGTTGTTGATTACGTTCAATACTGTCACCTCTTGTAACTCCAGTAGGTGTACAATCTACTAGTGTGATTCCCCATACTGCAGTTGGTACATCAAACATTATATGGATCCTCATCTCTAAGCCACTGACCAACTTTAATTAGTTCATTACTATCCTCAAAACAAATTGCATCCACACTAGTGTAACCCATAAACTTTATTGCTTGTAATCTATTAGTACCCATTTTAAGTGCCCATATCATTCCATCATCACACACTATCGGAGGATTAATTTTATCCCACATATCTTTATACATTTTCCAACTAGCAAATTTTGTATTCCACCATTCAGGTGTAACTTTATAATATAGTAAAGGGTACCATAAACCGTTGTCAATAATTTTTGGTAAATCTCTCCATGCCCAACGATTATCATCTTTCCATGTCATTGGACTAAAATTACTTACAGGTACACTATGAATATTTTGTAGGTCTCTATATTTGGCAGTACAGTGTTTCATTATAACTGTATTTAATCATAAAAAAAGCGGTGCTAAAAAACACCGCTTTAAATTTACGTATGTAATTACTAATTAAGCAATAGCATCCTGCTTGTTCTCGGATGGTCCACCACGTATTACTGTTGCTGAACTAAAGTTTAGTCCATCAACTGTACCTAATGCTCTTAGTGCTGTTTGCATTACTGTCATAGTAGCGAAGTCTGCAACATCTTCATCGTCACCAACAATACCTTCAATACCAATTATTTGCTTTGTGTTACTGTCAAATAATGGTCCGAGGTAAATGATTGTTCCGAATCTACCTATTGTTTTAAAACATGCATCTAATGCTGACGCTGGACCAGTTTTTGCATTTACTGCTGCCAAGTAGTCAACTTCAATGTATGTTATTTCTTCTGCACTACCGCCCAATGACACCGGAAAAGTTGGTGTTGATACTGGGTGTATTCTTGTTAATTCTGCCATTTTTTTATTCCTTTATATTATTCAAAATGTGCTACAACAGATGATGTAATACCTGTCGCGCCTATACCAAAATTTGATCCTGCCGCTGGTGCAACGCCTTCAGAAAGTACGTGTACTGCATCAGATGCACCTGCGTTAAATCCACCTGTCGTATCATCAGCTATTGCAACGACTGTAGCAGTCTGCTGAATAAATCTTATTGCGGCATCAAGTTCATCTTGTGTGATATTTGATTTGGCTAACTTTGTTATGTGAAGTGCTTTACCATGTGAGTTAAACACTTTTACGTTTCCTGTGAAATCTGTATTTACAGCCATTTGTTAGTCTCCTATATTATAACTATTATACAAATTCTAAGCCGCTAGAGGATACACTTGATCCTGATACGTCTACACTGTTACCACCTACTGAAGTACCTAGAGCACGTATTGCTGCTTGTAATGTTGTTGTTGTCCATGCACCTTTAGGGTATACTGCAACTGATATCTGACCAGTTGTATCACCTTCTACTTGATACATTTCAATATTTGCTTTGGTTGTAATTTCCTGAAACATTTTCTCTACTGACTCACCAGCATCTAATTCGTTACGAATATCGTTTACGTCACCAGATACATCTTGTTGGATGATTTTAAAGAAATCCAGGTCTGGACCTGTCAGTATGACTAATTCGTCACCACTAATAGCACCGGTGGTTCCACCGGATCCTTGTCCTTTTACGTTACCATTTGTACGGGTAATTTCCGCCATTTAGTTTCTCCTAGTTGTTTTTGTAAGTATAACTTACATGCATATATTTATATAAAACTAAGAAAATCTAATCTATCATTTTTCCTATGGCTACACCTGTAGCAAACCCTGCGGCTGCTTTAGCCCATAACGGAAGTTTTTTATCTTGAGGAATAAGTTTTTTATTTTTAATCGTGCCCATGTATTGTCTACTAATATCACTGCGGAACTTTCCATCTACACGTTGACTATTAACCATTCTAGCACTTAATCCTGCACGTTCGCCTTGTCCTGTGCGTCCATAGTCAGCACTAACACGCCTTGCTTGTTTTAGAAAACTACTGTTTATTCCTAAATCCTTTTGTGTTTTAATTAAAAATGATCTGTCCATTGCCATGTTATCTCTACCAGATGCAATATCTCTGAGATATCTTTTGAATTGTATTTCGTTAAAGTTTACACTGCCTGAACTAGTCACACCTTTATATTTGTTGGGATTATTAATTATACTTGCTAAGTTATGTAAATCTGTACCACCTGGCTTAATTCCTGAGAAGTTCATAAATTTTAGTGTATCTTTTGCATACTTTTTTGCAAACGCAGGATTTTCAAAACGCATCTGTTGTAGCATTAATAGTTGTTCGAAATAACTTTCTGCTACATCAGTCATATCTCTCCCTAAAGCATCACTTCCTGTACGTATGTAGCGAGCTTCAGTAATTTCATCTCTAATAAAACTATATTTCTTTTTCTTCTCTACTGTATGACCACCATACATAGTAGCCCATTCATTTGCTGTATATTTTTCTGACATTTATTTTGCTCTCAATTTATCGAAGTATCCACTTCCAGGCCCACTCTTAATTGGTTTAAAATCTAAAACTTTATCAGGTGCTTTTCTGCCTTTGTAAATTATATCTGTATCTTTTTTTGGATCATAAGGTCTGTATTTTGGACCAGGCACTACAGAAACTGGTGTAATCGGTCTTTGTCTTAGTGGTGTTGTGTTTTTTTGCACTCTATTTTTATTTTGTACTCTATTTTTTGGATCTACCTTAGGACTTAGTTTTGGATCTAATTTTGGATCTAACTTAGGATCAAGTTTAGGATCTAACTTAGGACTTAGTTT
>CESW01040736.1_pt1 | contig 16643 bp, 19 predicted proteins | sample 531171 | NCBI WGS metagenome assembly CESW01 (sample SAMEA2621859, study PRJEB7988) | marine metagenome | biome: marine biome (ENVO:00000447); feature: surface water layer (ENVO:00002042); material: "saline water (ENVO:00002010), including plankton (ENVO:xxxxxxxx)" | depth 5 m
GAATTTGGTGCAGTAGATTTCTTTTCAATAAATACCTTAACAACTGGTATTTATAATTCATGGATAACTTTTGATGATCTTGCATTTGCTAATAGATTATCCTTCTTCTTATTAATATTTATTTTTGCATTATTTATTTTAGAAAATCTATCTAGAAAACAAGCAAAATATCACTCGAATTCTTCAAGTAGATTTAAACAAAGAGAAAAATATAAATTAAGCGGTGGAAAAAATTTTTTTGCGTTCTTATTTTGTTTTATAATATTTTTTCTTAGCTTCGTATTTCCGTTTAGCCAAATGCTATATTGGACAATAATTTACTCAGATAATTTATTTGACTTACAAATCTTAAGTCTTATTTACAATACATTATATCTTGTTTTTCTATCAAGTTTGGTGCTCATAATTTTTTCATTTATATCTAATTATGGAATGCGGGTTTCAAAAAGCAAACCTTTAAATATTTTGAATACATTATCAATTTCAGGTTATGCAATACCAGGGGTAATTTTAGCTATTGCTTTTATTACCTTTATTTCTTGGATTGATAATAGTTTCATAAAATCTTTAGGATATCAGTCAATTAAAAAGATATTTTTTGGATCGATACTAGGTCTTGTGATCGTTTATTTTATAAGATTTTATTCACTGGCATGTAATGGAATAAAATCAGGATATGAAAAAATAAATATATCTGTAGACGAAAGTGCATATTTATTAGGATATTCAAAAATTAAAACATTTATAAATGTACACGTACCATACTTAAGAAACTCTGTTTTATTTGTTGGAATTTTAATTTCATTAGAAATAATTAGAGAACTGCCAATTACATTAATTTTAAGACCATTTAACTTCGAAACGTTTGCTACTACCGCATATATATATGCTTCGGAAGATTTATTAGAAGCAGCTGCTGCACCTTCTTTATTTTTAATTTTGATTGCCAGTATATTTATTTTATTAACTTCAAAATTTATATTAAGAGATTAAATGAAAAATATTTTTGAAATAAACAATGTAACTTTTTGCGTCGATGGAAATGAAAAAGTAAAAAACGTATCTTTCTCAATTGAAAATGAAGGCGATATAATTTGTTTGTTAGGGCCATCTGGAATAGGGAAAACAACAATATTAAGAACAATAGCAGGTCTTGAAAAAATCAATGAAGGTGAAATTTTTTTAAAAGGAAAATTGATTTCCTCAAAAAATAATCACATAGATCCTGAAAATAGAAATATATCTTTAGCCTTTCAGGATAATTGTTTGTTTCCACATTATTCAGTTGAGAAAAATATTCAAATTGCAATTAATACAAATCAAAAAAATAATAGAAAAATTAGCACAGAATTCATTATTAAACTTCTAAATTTAAACAGTGTTTTAAAAAAATTTCCCCACCAAATAAGCGCTGGGGAAGCTCAACGTGTTTCTCTAGCAAGATCTCTGGTGTTTGAACCTGATTTATTGCTTTTAGATGAACCATTATCAAATGTTGATCAAAGTTTTAAAGAAGATATCCAAATTCAATTAAAGAAAATTTTAAAAAACTTAAAAATCACAACAATTGTAGTTACTCACGACTCATATGAGGCTTTCTATCTAGGTAATAAATGTGGAGTAATTTTAAATGAAAAACTAAAACAATTTGATGATCCATATAAAGTTTATCATTATCCTAATTCAATTGAAGTTGTTAATTTTCTAAATAGAGGCATACTAATTCCAGCAAAAGTAGTAGGAGAAAATACTTTAGAAAATGAAGATCTTGGAACTATAGAGGGCAAGTTTGTTAAACCGATTTCTATCGGGTCTTTTGTAAAATTATTATTGCAACCCGAAGATCTAATCCACGATGATAGAAGTAATTTAAAATTTGACGTTGTCGATAGAAAATTTAGAGGAACCAATTTTATTTACACTTTAAGAACTAAAAAAGGTAATTTAATTCCAGTTTTCGTTCATTCTCATCATATTCATCAACACGATATTGATGAAAAATTTGGAATTAAAAAACCTGTTTACATTGAACATTTGGTATGTTTTTAATTTGTTACTTATCTGTCACGTAGACAGAAACACCTCTTGAATTGATATCTACATCAAATTTTTTATGTAGCGGAGGAAATGCTCTTTGAGAACAATCCAACCTATCACAAGTTCTGCATGATACACCAATTGGTATTTCTGTTTTTTTATCATTTAAACTTAAATTTTCAGTATAAACAAAATCTTTGGCGTATTTTGCTTCACAACCTAAGCCTATAGATAGCATGCTTTTCTTTTGACCATACCTTCCAACTCCCTTTTCAACTGTACGGGCAATACATACATATTTTTTACCATTAGTCATTTTGCTTACAGCTGCTTGTATTACTCCTGGTCTTGTAAAAGCTGAATAAACATTCCATCTAGGACATGCCCCACCATATCTTGGAATTTCAATTCCCGACAAAGAAAATCTTTTTGATATATTTCCAGCTATATCTACTCTCAACATATGAAATGGAATTCCTGGCAATTTTGGATCTTGTAGACAAGTTACTCTATGAGCAACTTGTTCAAATGAAGTTGCAAAAGTATTTTGAAGCAGTTCTAAGTCATATTTTAATTTTTTGCACTCTAAATGAAATAATCTATAAGGCATTAATATTGCGGCACCACAATAGTTTAGCAAAGCAATTTTTGTTAATCTTTTTGCTTCATCTGATGGAAATTTAAATTCTGATAAATAAGTGTTAATTTCCTTTTCTGCTCCTTCTTGTGCTATTTGAGCAGCAGCATGTAATTTTTTTGTTTCTAAAGAGTTATAATCACTTAAAAGAAGTTCCTTTTTATTTTTATTATAGATCTTTGAAAAAGGTTTGTTTTCTTCTGGAATTACATCTTTAACATTTATTGAATATTCTGAATTTAAAAAATCACAAAGCGCTATGTATCTAGTTCTGTTATTTACTTGAACTTTTTCAAAAATTTTATTTGCAAAGTCTTCAAGTTGAGGAAAATAATTTCTTTTTTCTTGTAAAAAATCTGATATTACTTCACCTGGAAATGATGTTTTACGACTATCAATAATTTTGCCTGATAAAGTTTCAACTTTAGATATTATTTCATGATCTTTTTGTTTAAAGTTATCACCTAATTTTATCAAAGCTTTAGCAATTTTAGGATTTGTATTAACTAAATCTTTTACTTCTGGTCCAAGAATATCTAAATCTTCAAATAATTGATCATCTAATAATTCTGATATATCATTTACTAAATTTAAATCTGACTTATTAGTTAAATCTGACAACTCTATTTTTAACTCCTCGCAAACTTTTAAAAGCATATCCCCATCTATTTTCCTTTTACCGCTCTCAATTAAATTTAAATAACTCGCAGATATACCTAACTGTTCCGCCAATTTGTTTGCTTGAAGTCCCATTTGTCGTCTGAAGGACTTGATTTTTGGTCCTATTTTAAGATCTAATTGACTCATATTTTCTATTTGTAAACTTTGTAAATTATTATTTACAATAAATTTCCTTATTTTACAAGGATTTTAAACATAATACTAGCTTTTGTAAACTTTGTAAATTATAAAGATCATATGAACGATAAAAACAAGATCAAAAATCAAATAAACAAGGCTTTAAATCCAAATAACGATTCTCAAAATCATTTGAACAGCTCAGGCATTTATCTTAGAGATGATCATTGTGATTGGGGTTCAAGCGGGATGAATGAGTTTACTAACGAGTACAATAGTAACTAATTCAGTTAAGCCTTAAAATTTTAATTCTAAAAAAGAGAAAACATGAGCTCCGAAAGTAAAATATCATACGACCTGAAAAGATTTGCCGGAGTTAAGAGGGATTATACAAAGGAAGATGTAGAAAGATTAAGGGGTTCTATAAAAATAGAATACTCAATGTGTAAACACCAATCCCAGAAACTTTGGAGATTATTAAATACAGAAACATATGTTAATACACTAGGTTCCTTATCAGGTAATCACGCAGTACAACATGCAAAAGCAGGTTTAAAAGCAATATACTTAAGTGGATGGCAAGTAGCAGCAGATGCTAATAGTGCTGGAGAAATGTACCCAGACCAATCTCTATATCCTTATGATAGTGCACCAAAATTAGTTGAGTCAATGAATAATGCATTAATGAGGGCAGATCAAATTCAACATATGGAAATAAGTGATGGTCAAATGAAATCTAAAGATAGAGTTGATTATATGCTTCCAATTATTGCAGATGGAGAAGCAGGTTTTGGCGGACCCTTAAATGTTTTCGAACTTGCAAAAAAATTCATTAAAGCTGGGGCAGCAGGAGTGCACTTTGAAGATCAATTGGCTAGTGAAAAAAAGTGTGGTCATATGGGTGGAAAAGTATTGATTCCAACGGGAACCATGATTAAAAATTTAAAAGCAGCAAGACTTGCAGCTGATATCGCTGATGTACCTTTAATAATTTTAGCAAGAACAGATGCAAATGCAGCAAAACTTATAACAAATGACTATGATGATAATGACAAACCTTTTTTATTAGGAAAAAGATCGCCTGAAGGTTTCTATTATGTAAAACATGGGATCGACCAAGCTATATCAAGAGGAATTGCATACGCACCCTATTCAGACTTAATTTGGTGTGAAACTGCTACCCCCAACCTTGAAGAGGCAAAAAAATTTGCGGATGCCATACATAATAGATTTCCTGGTAAATTATTAGCATATAATTGCTCACCATCGTTTAATTGGAAGAAGCATTTGTCAGATGCAGAAATTTCAACATTTCAACAAAAGATAAGTCAAATGGGATACAAGTTTCAATTTATAACTTTAGCAGGATTTCATACTCAAAATATCGCGATTTTTGAACTTGCGAAAAAATATAAAGAAGAAGGAATGACAGCATATTCTAGAATTCAAGAACAAGAATTTGCAAGAGAAAAAGACGGTTATACAAGTGTTAAACATCAGAGAGAGGTTGGTACTTCTTATTTTGATGCAGTTTCAAATACCATTAGTGGAGGAAAAAGTTCTACAACTGCCATGGAAGGTTCTACTGAGAAAGAACAATTTTGAATTAAGTGTTTACTTTTAAAATTTTTACAGTAATATAATTTTTAAGGGGTGCCGTAAAGGCTGAGAGATACCCATAGAACCTGTCCGGTAATTCAGAAAGGGAAAGTGGAACAAATTAATTTATTAAATCAATCTTCTGCAATCTTAATTACAATTGCAATAAGTTCTTTTTTTATATTCCTAGGAATTATTTACTCAAAAAAACATATTGGACTTCAAAATTATTTAGTTGCAAATAGATCTGTCGGTACATTTTCTTTAACTACAAGCCTGGTTGCATCTGCATTAGGAACTTGGATTTTGTTTGGTCCGGCTTCAGCAGCTACATGGGGAGGTATTGGTGCCGTTATCGGTTATTCTTTAGGAACTGCTTTCCCTTTATTCATACTCATTTATTTGGGTAAAATATTTAGAGAAAGATATCCAAAGGCTAGATCATTAATAGAAGTAATACGCTTAAGATTTGGTTCAAAACTATTTAAATTGATCCTTTTTTTGTCAATTTTTTACATGAGTATTTTTTTAATTGCAGAGGTTACAGCAGTATCAATGTTAATCAATTATATTTCTGGGACACATTTATGGGTTACAGCATTTATCGTAATTTTCAGTTCACTATTGTATACTCTATACGGTGGTTTAAGAGCCTCTATATTTACTGATAACATACAATTTATTATTTTTATTCTGTTTTTAATTATATCTTTTTCGTTTTTGATTAATTTTAATTCAGGTAACTTTAATATGGAATTTGTAAGATTAAATAAACCTAATTTGATAAGCCTAAACTATCTTCCTAATTTTACAGCAGGATTGACTTTTTTTATAGCTGTCGCAGCCACAAATCTTTTTCATCAAGGTAATTGGCAAAGAGTATACGCAGCTAAAGATAATAAAGTCTTACAAAATAGTTTAATAATATCTTTTTTAACAATAATCCCAATTGTATTTATTATGGGTTTTTCTGGTTTAGTCGCAGCATCTGAAAACTCAAACGTTATACCTGATTTAGCTTTTTTCACGTTATTATTAAAAGATAACGTTATAACTTTATCAATCATTATAATTTTTTTATCAATTTCCTTAACAATCAGTAGTATAGACACGTTAATTAATAGTATTTCAAGCTTGATAATCGTTGATGGAAATAAAATAATAAAATATCGAGGTAATTATATGAGAATGTCTAAACAAATAATTATTTTTATATCTTTGATCTCTTTGTACGTAGCCTCAAAAGGTTTTAGTATTTTATATTTATTCCTACTAGCAGATTTATTTTGCTGTGCTGCTGTTATTAGTGTCTTTTACAGTTTTTATTCAAAATCTTTTAATGAAAAAACTGCTTATATTTCAATAATCTTTGGATTAATCGGTGGTATACTCCTATTCCCAAGTCCTGATTTTTCCACAAGTTTATTGGTTGGTAAAATTATACCTACTAGCTATTTTCCTGATATTGTAGGCCAATCATTGCTTTTCTTGTCCTTTGTTGTGGCAACATTACTACCAGTATTGGCTTGGAAAGTTAAATAAATCTATTATTATATTTAGATGTTGGAATTTATCTTACCGTTTATTATATTGATTGCAATCGTTGTTTTCATTCATGAATATGGTCATTACTATTTTGCAAAAAGATACGGAGTTGGTGTAACTGATTTTTCTATAGGTTTTGGTAAGGAAATATTTGGTTGGAACGACAAATCTGGAACAAGATGGAAAGTTTGTTGGATCCCACTTGGAGGATATGTAAAGTTTTTTGGTGACAGAAATGTATTTTCTCAAACTGATTATGATGAAATAAATAAAAAATATAATCAAAAAGATAAAGATAAATTATTTAATTTAAAACCTCTTTATCAAAGAGCGCTCATTGTATTCGGGGGACCTTTGGCGAATTTTTTAATGGCAATCTTTATTTTTTTAATGATTAATATTTTTGTTGGAAAAGATTTTACTCCAGCTACGATAAGTGAAGTCACAAAGGATAGTCCAGCACAAATTTCTGGATTAAAGAAAAATGATTTGATATTATCTATAGATGATAATGAAGTAAAAAGTATTTTAGATGTTTCTAAGTTTATTACTTTATCAACCGACAAATACATAGATTTTAAGATTTCAAGATCTGATCAAGATATTTTTATTAAAGTTAAGCCTAATATTGTTGAAGGTAAGGACAATTTAGGAAATAATATAAAAAGGAGAATGGTTGGTATAAAATTAATGCCTTACAACAACACAATAAATCACACAAAATTAAACCCAGCCAAGGCTTTATATTATTCAGTTTCTGAAGTTTATTTTGTAACCACATCAACTTTAAAATATTTAGGTGCTATTATTGCAGGTTCTGGGGATAGTTCACAGCTAGGCGGGCCAATAAGAATTGCAAAAATATCTGGTCAAGTCGCTGAATATGGAATTTTACCCTTTTTAAGTATGATGGCTTACATTTCAATAAGCCTTGGATTAATTAACTTATTTCCAATACCTCTTTTAGATGGGGGGCACTTGATGTTTTATGCTTTTGAAAAAATTTTAGGAAGACCATTAAGCCAAAAAACCCAGGAGGGTTTTTTTCGAATCGGCATGTTTTTACTGCTTTCTTTAATGTTTTTTGCAACATTCAACGATCTAAAAGATTTAGGTATATTTTAAGCCAATTTTAACAATTCAAAAAACTAATGAAATCAACGGTTTTTGAGCACTATATATTGTGTTAAAAAACATATTAAACACCAAAAAAAAGCTTGATTAATCAATGATTTTGTTAAGTATGAAATTAACCTTAAATCGGAGCTAAAATGAACAAAAAACAATTAGTCGCTAAATTGGCTGGATCTCTAAATCAAAGCAAAGCCGACGCAGAACGAACATTTGATACCATAACTAACACTATTCTGGATGCCCTAAAGGGCGATGACTCAGTAAAAATCGCAGGTTTTGGTACCTATAAAGTTGCAAAAAGAAAAGCTCGAATTGGAAGAAATCCTAGAACAGGTGAACAAATCCAAATTGCAGCTTCTCAAAAGGTAAAATTTTTACCAGCGAAGGCACTTAAAGAAATATTCAATAAATAGATATTTCCTCAGAACAGCCTTTATTAATTTGAAAGTTAATAAAGGCTGTTTCTATATGCAAATCCTGCATATCTATCTTTTCCTCTTAGCAATAGTTATTAATATTTAAAGAAATTATAACCTCTAGTTCAATAGGGAGGTTTAATGAAAAAACTTTTAAATAAATTAATTGGTCCAGTAGTAAGTTCTATATTCTTACTAAACATGACGTCGATTGGTTATGCTGAGACCACAGTTAATGCAGAAATTGGATTCATTTTTAATACTTTTCTTTTCTTAGTTTGTGGATTTTTAGTCATGTTTATGGCTGCAGGTTTCGCAATGCTTGAGGCAGGAAGTGTAACATCAAAAAGTGTATCAGTTATTTGTGCAAAAAATATAGGATTATTTTCAATCGCTGGAATGATGTTCTGGCTTGTTGGTTATAACTTAGCATACGGCATTCCAGAAGGCGGATACATCGGAAGCTTTACACCGTGGTCAGATGCAAGTGCAGTTGATACTGGTTATTCAGATGGTTCAGACTGGTACTTCCAAATGGTATTCTGTGCAACCACAGTTTCAATTGTTTCAGGAACTTTAGCAGAAAGAATCAAATTATGGCCATTCTTTTTATTTGCTGCAATTTTAGCAGGTATTATTTATCCAATCGTAATGGGTTGGCAGTGGGGCGGTGGCTGGTTGGCATCTGCAGGATTTTCGGATTTCGCAGGTTCAACGCTTGTCCACTCAACTGGAGGAGCAGCTGCTTTAGCAGGTGCATTATTGTTAGGTCCAAGGTTAGGTAGATTTACAAAATCAGGAGCTCCAGCCCCGGTTAAACCATTTGCTTCATCATCAATACCACTAATAACAATTGGGGTATTTATTTTATGGTTAGGTTGGTTTGGATTTAACGGTGGATCACAATTAGCAATGGGAACAGCTCCAGACGCGATTGCGGTTTCAACAATCTTTATGAACACATTTTTAGCAGGTGCAGGTGGTGTAATGGCTGCAGCTACTGTTACAAGATTAGCATTTGGTAAGACTGATGTAATTCAGATGTTAAATGGCTGTATTGGTGGTTTAGTTGCAATTACTGCAGAGCCATTGATGCCATCACCCTTAGCAGCAATTTTAATTGGTGCAGTAGGTGGTGTGATAGTTGTTTACGGAACAAAATTGCTCTTTGCATTTAAGATCGACGATGTAGTTGGCGCAGTTCCTGCACACTTATTTGCGGGTATTTGGGGCACACTTGCTGTTCCAATAACTAATCCAGACACATCTTTTGGCGCTCAGCTTTTAGGAGTATTATCAATCAACGTATTCGTATTTGTAGTTGCATTCATTATATGGTCATTGATGAAAGCTACGATGGGTATAAGATTAAGTAAGGAAGCAGAACTAAAAGGAACTGACGTTATTGAGACTGGCGTAATAGGTTACGCAATACGAGATTAACCATCTCTCCCTCTTAGGTTAAAGTAACAAAAAGGCCTTCTAGAAATAGAAGGCCTTTTTTTATTTACTCTTAATAAAATTTAAAACTTCCTGTGCATGATCTTTTACACGGACCGATCTCCACTCATAGATAATTTTTTTGTTTTTAATCAAAAATGTACTTCTTATCAAACCCATATATTTTTTACCCATGAACTGTTTCTTTCCCCAGACTTTATAGGCTTTTATTGCTGTTTTTTTTTCATCAGAAAGTAAGTCAAATTCAATATTATATTTTTTTTTAAACTTTTTATGATTTTCCAAATTATCTTTTGATATCCCATATACATTACAATTATTTTTTGAAAATTTACCTATTAGACTATTAAAATCCTTTGTTTCTAAAGTACACCCTGGGGTATCATTTTTTGGGTAAAAATATAAAACAATTAGTTTTGACCTAATTTTGTATAACTCTACTACTTCATCAGAGGTACTAATTAATTTAAAATTTGGAGCTTTAATAATCATAGGTCAGTTTTGTTTTCGTCCCAAAGTTTTTTAATGTCTATAAACGGTGATAACCCATAACTAGAATTAACGTTAGTCATATGTATTGCTAAAGATTTTATAGGCGAAATACCAACTTCACTCTCTAAAATTTTATTTATATATTTTTCAAATGGATCATTTCTTGTCAAACAAGTTTTTTTAAATAATTCCCAATTTTGATTAAACATTTTTTTTGTTATCATAAAAGTGCACAAAATTTTTGTTATAGTCCTCCAATGTTGATTGCTTCCGATCAGTATATTTGATTTTTCTATATTCATATAATTAAATGGATAATCTGAGGGGCAAATAATAACATCTTTTTTAAGCTGAGAGCTTATTCTTTCAAATGTATCTATCATATTTAATAAAGAATAATCAAAATGAATATAATCGTCTTCTAAAAAATAAAATAAATCATTTTCATTTTCTTTTGCTATTTCGAAACATTTCAATAGACTTGATAAATTTGAATAAGTTTCTTTATTTTTATCTATAATAATATTTTTGTGTATTTCATTGTTGTGATTAATAATATTGTATTCAAAATTGACATTACCTAGCAAATTTTGAATTTTATTTAAGTTCTTTTCTGTCGAATTATCATCTATAATATAAAATTTAACAGTAAAATCCGGTTTTTTTTCTTTTAATTTAGCTATTGATTTAATTACTGAATTTAATGCCCTTAATACATACTCAATTTTTGGTTTTTCAAAAATTCTTTTTTTATTTTGATCCCAAATATCTATGTTTGAATTAGTTCTAAACATTATACTCAAATTTCGGATTTTTTTTATAATTTTTACTTCTCCCAAAGGAATAACGATGGATTTATCTAAATTCGATAAGTTTTCATTTAAGTTCTTTTTTAAAGATGGTGAATAATATTCATTTTGGTCAATTATTTCATACCCAACTAATTTGCAAAATTTTATAAAAATTTTTTTAAAGATGTTTTTTTTCATATATTTTGATATTAACATTATATTAATATGGCAATTAAATCATCTCAAGAACTTGTTAATAATGCATTAGAAGAAATTAAAACAATTTCAAAAGATCAAGCTTCAAAACTTCATAAGGAAAATAAATGTAATTTAATAGACATTAGGGACATAAGAGAACTTGAAAGAGACGGAAGAGTAAAAGGTTCTGTTCATATACCTAGGGGTATGCTTGAATTTTGGTTAGATCCAAATAGCAGTTATTATAAACAGGGAAAGGTTGATCCTTCAAAAGAAATAATTCTATTTTGCGCTGCTGGATTAAGATCGGCACTTGCAACAAAATCTTTACAAGATATGGGATTCAAAAATGTATCACATATTGCAGGAGGTTTCAGCGCAATTAAATCAGGGGATTTTGAATTCATTTAGATGCTTCTTCAATAGCATAATCTAGTCTATCTTGACCCCAAAAAATTTTATTATTTGTTATAAAAGTTGGCGCACCAAATATCTTTTTGGAGAAAGCGTGATTAGTTAATTGCTTTAGTTTATCTTTAACATTTTGTTCTTTAATACCTTTATGAAACTTATCTATGTCTAAATTAATACTTTTTAATACATTATTAAATATCCTTTCGTCTGAAAGGTCAAGATTATGTTGCCAATAAGCATCAAAGAAAAAATTAATATATTTTTTTAAATCCTCTTCTTTTAATATTAACGTACCTCTCATAAGGTTCAGAGAGTTTATTGGAAATTTTTCATTAAACTTAAAATTTATTTTTAGTTTTTTTGAAACTAATTTACAATCATCTTTCATAAATTGATTTTTATTTTCAATAAAAGCATTTGCAGTAACCCCGGCAAGCTTATGCAACCCCCCCAATAGCATTGGGCAATATTCAAATATTATTTCACTATTTCTTTTTATATCTGAAATTCTTTTATGAGCAATATATGTATATGGGCTTGAAAAATCGTAATAGAAAAAAATCTTTCTAGTCATATAAAGATATTCTTCTTGAAAAAAATATTCTTACCAACCAGTATAAAAATAAACCAAAAGGTCCTATGAAGTATGTAATTAATAAGGGAAAAAAAACAAATATTTTTGACATTGAAAATTTTATACTATCATGAACCATCCAAGCTCCACAAAATAGATTCATAGCGAGGAAATGACACCAAAACATAATAACAAATCCTTTATTTGAAAATAGATTAACGACTTCATCTAAACCTAAATATAAATTAAAATTACTCTTAAAGTCGAATCCATTTGTAAAAAAGTAATATAAAAAATAAATATAGACAAACGAAAAGATCATAAAGGGAAAAATTGATCTTACAACAAACTTTGAAATTCCTGATGTTGGAAAAAAAAGCATTATAATCCAAAAGGGCAAAACCCCTAAGTTTAACCACAGATAAATCATTTCGATTGTAAAAAAAATATTAATTTGTTCAATCATAATTTTATATAATATATTAAAAATTTAATGATTCCTTTAAAAAATAAAAAAAAAAATTTTGAAGACACGGTAAAAGAGATGAGAGCTTTTTCAGTCAAATATATAGAGAAGTATGCCCCATCTAAACAACAATTAAGGACTTATTTATTAAAAAAATATTTAAAAATAAGGTCTGAGGGTCTAAAAAAAAATGATGTCCAGGATCTCATAGACGTAGTCTTGTCTGATCTTGAAGGTTCAAAATTTATAAATGATAAATTTTACTCTGAGAGTAAAGCAAAAAATTTAATTCAGAGAGGTAATTCGATAAACAAAATTAGAAATTATCTAATGTTGAAGGGTATAGATCAAAAATTTGTAAAAGAAACACTAGATAAAATTACAGATAATAATAATGACCAAGATTTTTTTTCAGCTTTGAAAGTTTGCAAAAAAAGAAAGATTGGACCATGCAGAATTGAAGATAATAGAAAATTATTTTATAGAAAAGATTTAGGTATTTTAGCTCGTAATGGTTTTGACTTTGACACCTCAAGAAGAGTAATGGATTTATCAAAAGATGAGTATAATAAAATTATTCGTCTTCTTTAGTTCTTTTATTCTTTACTTTTAAATAATAGTCAATCTTCGATTTGATAAAATTTTTTACGATTACGAATACAATAAGACCAAATATTGAAACGCTTACAATAATTATTAAAATTATTCTTACCTGCTCACTCATTGGCAATTAATCTTTGGCTTTTCAAAACAATGCTTGGATTTTTAAACTTTTCTTTACCATAAAAAATTTGATTTCCATCTATATCTTTTATAGATCCTCCAGCATTTTTCAATATTGCGTCACCAGCTGCAATATCCCATTCAGATGCCCTCGGTTCTGCAACATAGAGATCATATTCACCAGTTGCAACAACACAAAACTTCAAAGAGCTTTTCATTTTAGTTATATGTTTAATGTTATACATTTTGTGAACTTTTTTTATTTCATCATTTATTTTATCCGAATAAACTAAGGCGTTAATGTTCTTGTTTTTAGAAGTTAGCCCAGAATCTAATCTGATTTTTTTGTCATTATTTTTAAGCTCAAAACTATCGTTCATCCCAAATGTATAAAATAACCTTTTTTTTGCAGGTGCATTAATAACAGCTATCTCTGGAGTTTTGTTAATAATCAGTCCAGCATTTAATGTAAATTCTTCTTTACCATTTACATAATCATATGTACCGTCAATAGGATCTATCAACCAAAATGTCGAAAGATTTTTTGTATCTTTATTTTCTGATACCTCCTCTGATACAATTGGTATGTGTGGTGTTAATTCTTTGATTTTTTTTGTTATAATGTTATTTACCTCAATATCACCATTAGTAACCGGCGTATTGTCTTCTTTTATAGTTTTTTTTAAACCTTTTTTTCGCAAATCAAGACATACTTTACCAGCGTATATAAATGTTTCTATCAACTCATAAATTATTTTTTTTTTTATTTTAGGATCCATTTTTATTTATTTTAACTAATTCAACTATATTAGAATTTATTACCTTTTTACCAACATTTTCGAAATTTACTGTGACTTTGCTTTTTATTATTGATTGTACCTGGCCAATACCCCAATCTTTATTAGTAGGGTTAACTACTTTGTCACCTGGCTCAAAATCTAAAATCATTTAGTTTAATTTATAATAGAAAAAAGTATAATTTCCAAATTTATGAATAAAAATTTAAGTATATTAGGATTTGAAAAAAAACCCAAAGATACTACTGTGGTAGTAGCTATGTCTGGAGGAGTTGACTCTTCAACGGTTGCTGGAATGATGAAAAAAGAGGGATTTAAGGTAATAGGGGTTACCCTCAAACTTTATGATGAAACTAAAGAAGTTTCAAATTCAAAGACCTGTTGTTCGGGCCAGGATATTTTTGATGCAAAAAGAGTAGCAAACAAACTAGATATTGATCATAAAGTTTTTTATTATCAAAATAAATTTAAAGAAGGTGTAATTGATAATTTTGTGAACAGTTATCTTAAAGGAGAAACTCCAATACCATGTGTTCAATGTAATAAAACAGTAAAATTTAATGATCTTTTAGAAGAATCAAAAAGTCTTAAAGCAGATGCATTGGTTACAGGCCATTATGTTAAAAGCATAACAGAAAATAACAAAACTGAGATGTATAGGGCTTTAGATAAAAGTAGAGATCAAAGTTATTTTTTATTTAATACTACTAGAGAACAATTAAACTATCTAAGATTTCCACTTGGCAATATGTTAAAAAACGAAACAAGAAAAATTGCACAAAAACTTGACCTTAACGTTGCTGACAAACAAGATAGTCAAGATATTTGCTTTGTCCCAAATGGTGACTATTCATCGGTAATTAAAAAATTTAGACCAGATTCTTTCAGAAGAGGTAATATTAAAAATTCTGAGGGGAGGGTCCTTGGTATACATGATGGAATAGTTAACTTTACTATTGGTCAAAGAAAAGGAATAAAAATAGCAGGTAAAGAGCCTCTATACGTTTTAGATATTGATCCGAGTAAAAATGAAATAGTTGTCGGCGAAAAAAAAGAATTAATTAAAAAAAAAATTAAACTAAGAAACTTAAACTTATTATCTCATGAAAATTCTTTTTCAAAAAATATTTTTGTTAAAGTAAGATCTTCTGGTAAACTTTTAAAATCAAAACTAAACTTAAATAATAATAATCCTACAATAACACTCTTAGAAGACGAGTATGGAATTTCCCCTGGTCAGGCCTGTGTATTTTATCAACAAGATACAAATGGTGAAAAGGTATTAGGTGGTGGTTGGATATCTAGGTAATTATTTTTGTCTTTTCCACATTAAAAAAGTAAGTATATAGAAACTTATAACTCCAAGAAAAAAATCCCATTCTAAAGCATGTTTTATGAATTTGTTACCCGGCATGCTAACGATTGGAATACTGATGATAGCGACAACAATAAGGGAGCTTACTAGAAAAGCTTTTAATTTTAAATATTTTAATTTTATAAATTTTGTGATTTTATTTTTTATTGAGTAAAAAGTAATAACAAAATAAGCTTGAGCCACAATTTCAAAAATTATAAACATTAACATTATTATTCTTCTAAATAATTTATAGATATCATAATCAAATTTTATACCAAGAAATATTGAGTGGATGATTAAACATATAGCTGACCCAATACCAAAAAATAAAATTTTACCAGTATTTTTGTGATTTCCATGAACTTTCCTGATAATTTCCTTATTTAATAACCAATATTTAATAAGCAGATAAGCAGTTAAAAACATTGCTGGTTTAAAAATCAAATATGTTGGAAAAACTCTAGCAGTCCTACTTATTGATGCACCACCATCTATATAAGGTATTACAGGATGAATAATATCTTCTGGATGAAATAGTCCGTGAAAATTAGTTATCAATATTAAACATGCATTAACAGCAACAAAAGGAACAACAAAAATCCATATGCTCATGGATTTTACTTTATTTATTTTATCCATTTTGAGGTTAATTATTTTTTCTTATTCTTTTTTCTAGCTCTTCTTTTTTTTGATCCCATTTTTCTTCGACCACGATGTTTCTTTGGATATCCCATATTATAACTCCGTTGATTATTTTATTGACATATATAAGGGATATAGCATTGTCAATAATAGTTATCAAATTTATGAGCAATTCATTTAAAACTTTTTTAAAACATACGGCTAAAGATTTCCATAACCAATCAGTTAACCCGCCAGTTGTTAGAGCTTCTACAATTATTTTCAAGTCAATGAATGAAATTAGAAAAACTCAAAGACTTCACTTAAAAGATCCTATAGGTGGACACTTTGATTATGGCAGACAAGGGACTTCTACAACACATATTCTCTCAAAAATGCTAAATAAATTAGAGGAGTCATATCATGTTTTTCTAACACCAACTGGTTTTGGTTCTGTTTTCCTTGCCATGTTTAGTGTAGTAAGACCTGGGGATGAAATTTTAGTTTCTGATCCAGTATACAGTCCTACGAGAATTTTAACTCAGGATTTTTTCAAAGATTTTAATATTAAAGCCATATTTTA
>CESW01000799.1_pt1 | contig 16637 bp, 14 predicted proteins | sample 531171 | NCBI WGS metagenome assembly CESW01 (sample SAMEA2621859, study PRJEB7988) | marine metagenome | biome: marine biome (ENVO:00000447); feature: surface water layer (ENVO:00002042); material: "saline water (ENVO:00002010), including plankton (ENVO:xxxxxxxx)" | depth 5 m
GCGCGGCAACGTCGCCGGCCTCGACCAGAATCGATTTAGAACCAGTGGCCCATCTCGGCGCGCAAGTGCTGGAATAAATTCTAATGTTGACGAACAAATTGCATACTTTTATTTGTATGATTTAGTTGAAGTAGTTATGGATAACATAGAAGAATCACTATCTGAGTCTGGTTACGCAAAAGTATTGGATCAAATTGAAAATGTTCCTTTGGAATTTCTCAACGCTGAAAGAAAAATACTGAAATCTATGAGAGAAAATTTTAAAAGGTATCGCGTTGTGTTAGGGCCTGTAGAACTTCGTGATCCGACAACCCCGGGTTTTTTCAGAAACGGCTCACTGGCTGATATTCCAATATCGGTATCTTACTTTGTTGAATGGATGACCGAGAAAGTAGTAGCCCGCGATAGACTAGAATATAACATCAATTCTTTTGTTTCTGATATTGTAAAGAACTATGTTAGAAGTTTTTTGAACTCTGAAGATTGTTTTAATGGAGAAGTAAAACAAAGAATATCAACATTTTCGACAGCCGTTACATCTTATCGCCCTCCGGGTGCAGAAAATGACGAAATAAGCGAGAAAATTCTTGAACAAATGAAGAAGACTAGGGAACTAGATGCAAGATTAAAATTGTTTTATCAAGGCACAGTAACCGTCTTTTCTGACTCTCTTTTAAATACAATGGGAGTTCGTAACGATAGTCGTTCTAGACGCGATATAAGCAGGGAGACTAATTATCAAATATATTACGCTGGTCGTTCTCAGCCTCATGATTCAAAAGTTGGCGATTACGCTATGGATTCTGAAAACGGTATATTCCACTATGTCCTTGGTAAAGACTCAGGGATCATAAAAAATATTGATTTGACTAGAACAGATGCTCAAGGTTTAAAGGAGTTAAGGTTTGAACAAGAGGGTTTTGATGGATTGCAACAATTAAGAGAAGTGTATAATGCTTCTGTCACTACATTTGCATTTCCATCTGCATATCCGGGCACTTATATTTTTATAGATCCTAGAGGTTTTGCACCCGATACAAACCAAGCCACAGCCACATTCAATAAATATGATCTTTCTAAATACGGAATCGGTGGCTACTTTATGATTACTCGCGCTGAAACAGATTTCAGCGAAGGTTTAGCAGAAACAAAACTATCTGCCGTCTGGGTTCATCAGATTGATGGTGATGACACAGATTCTAATATGCGCGGTAAAATAGAAAATAATAGCTCTAGAAGTAAAAAGTGTAAGTCTAAAAGATCAATAAACAAAGGCTCATCTAAGGCCGCGCCTACTGGTGAAACAGCAGCATCGTCCAAAGATGAAGTTGGTGTACCGTAACAGTGAGGAATTATTAATATGTCATTCTTTTTTAAAAGCAGCAATGAAGAAGGCGCTAAAGATTTATATCAAAAAAGTCAAATTTACAATTTAGAAATTAGCGAAGACGAGTACAATAACCTGATTGATTTCGAGGTCGCAGAAAAATACCTGTACGGCCGTGTTAATTACTCATATGTTCCAATAGTCTATAATTCAAACGCCGTACCACTGGCTGGACTAAATAATACTAATACTAATAACAACAATTTTGTTGCTGCACCTTATGTTGTCAAAGCGTTCAATGATTTAAATAATAAATTTTTAACCAAGACATTATCGGGAGAACTTAATACAAATGATCAATTTCTTGGTGTGCTGGAAGTTAAAAAAGCATATATCGATCCACGTGTGGTATACAATGCACATTTGACAAATATATTAAGCTTTTTGACCAATGCTATGTCCGAGAGAAGTCGAAAATTTTCCAACATTCAAGAATTCATCCCCTTTTTCAATGATTCACTGCAGGCGATTTCTAAAGAAATACCCATTACCCTATCAGGATTTATAAAAAGTCGATTTTGTCCGGTTCATGTCAGTGGATTAGTAATTGAAATTGCAGATATTGATTATGCTAACGACGAAGAAAAAATTAGAAGTTTTAAGCAAAGCCCCAACTGGAAATTTTACCTAAATACTTGTAGATCATATGGCTTTTTAGTTGATTCTTCCAATCCATTTAGACTAATTGCAAACATTGGATCTGATGAAATGATTGAATATGCAAAAAATGAACCAACGTGTGGTTTTGACAATACGGTCTCACTCTTATCAAACAATTATACCCCAGCATATCTCAACTATCTTGAGTTTTATAAAAGATTTATTTATGATGCCTACAACCTGATGAAATTAGAGAGGTATCTAGAGAGAGAAATGTGCGCTGATGGCACAACTATCACAAAAGAAATTGAAACACAAAATTATAGTTTTAATGACTTTAAAGAAATTGTAAGTGACACTTATTGTTTAGAAAGCTACATTCAACTTAGGATTAATGAAGAAAGTGCAGGTTTAGAGGATTATGAAATACTTAAATTAACAAAAGATACAATATCACTCTCTGAGGTGAGAGGTGTGAATTTTGCCCTCAATCGTTTTGAAAAGATAGTCGGCCAAACATATAATTACAGTGGTTCCTTGACAGACTTGTTTAATCGTGTTAAAATTAAAAACGAAGGTTTAGAGGAGACTTCAAGCGAAACTTTTGCTAGCGAAACTTCTACAACTAGTACTAATACATCGGGTTATTAATGTATTTTCAAACACTTGACGACAAGTCTGAATGTGTCGGCATATACAAAGATGGAAAACTACACTTTGATAATTTTCCTACGGACTTAAAAAGAACTTGGAGATATTCAGGGTCTATCAAAGGTGATGACATTGAGTATGCTTGGCTTTATTGCCAAGGGAAAACACTAAGAGATGTATGCCCGCCAGAATTTGAGAAAGAATTAAACTCAAGTATGAAAAAGATGGAGGCATTCTTTAAGTCATTTCAGATAGCAAAGTTAGACATGACACAACATTGTATATTTGATTTAATACCTGAAGATTCATTGGCAAGTTTTTGTGAAATAAAAAACAAGATAACTGAATATGTTTTCGCAATGAATGATAAGCCTGAAAACTACGATTTTTTGAATGATGCTCACAAACTGATTTACAATATTGGGGAACAAGAACTTAATATTGATACTTTAGATTGTAAGAGTTTGTTTACTACAACTAACAACAGGATTGGCTTACAAAAGATTTTGAAAGGATCGAAGTATATTGATTACAACCTGTTTGGCACCGTTACAGGCCGTCTTACCACTTATCCTAGGTCTTTCCCTATACTAACGATGAAAAAGGATTTTAGACGTATTATAAAGCCGCATAATGATTGGTTCTTGTCTTTGGATTATAATGGCGCAGAGGTTAGAACTGTTTTGTCACTTCTTGGACACCCACAGCCGCCCGAAGATATTCATGCTTGGAACATGGCTAACATTTTTAGTTCGTCTGAGGTGTCAATTAGTAGAGATGATGCAAAGGTAATGTTTTTCGGCTGGTTATATAACCCAGAATCAGAAGTAATTCAATCTGAGTTATACGATAGAAACTCAATAATCGATGAATATTACTCCAATGGAAGTGTTAAGACTATATTTGGCAGAGAAATAGTGATTGACAGAAGAAGAGCACTGAGTTATATTGTTCAAAGCACAACATCTGATTTAGTGCTGGAGCGCGCGGTGGCAATATCAAAAATGCTTAATGATAGAAAGAGTTTTGTGTCGCATATTATTCACGATGAGATTGTGATTGATTTAGCGAACGAGGATAAACAAATTGTGCCAGATATTAAGGCTATATTTGCTAAAAACAAGCTTGATACATTTAAAGTTAATTTAAGCGCTGGCAAGAACTTTTATGATCTTGAGGAGCTTAAGTTATGATTTCAATTGTTGGAATTGGTAATGCGGCATCAGCCATTGCTACGAAATTTCAAAGTGTGCCTCAGTACGATGTCTACTTGTTAAACGATAAGATTAAAAAAAATACTAAGCAAAAATACAAATTAAAATCATATGAAAAACCAGAAGATTATGAGAAGAACATACCAGATTTAACTAAATTTTTTAGTAATTCGCACGATCGTGTGCAGGTCTTTATTACCGGTGCGTCTTTAAGTTCTATTTACAGTCTCGGAATTCTTGAGCAGATTAAACAAAAAGATGTTGATGTCTTTTATATTAAGCCAGACACTGAATTGCTAACTGGTATACCACGTTTAGTTGAGAATATGGTGTTCGGTGTTCTGCAAGAATACGCCCGCTCAGGTATGTTGCGTAGTTTTACAATTTTTTCTAATGAGAACATTGAAAAAATTCACTCCTCTATCAACTTAAAAACATACTATGATACGTTAAATGATACGATTTATTCTTCTGTTCATTATTTAAATTATTTTGAGCACACTGAGCCGCATATTGGGAACATGTCGAAGCCAAGCGAGATCAGCCGAATCCGCACAGTAGGAATGCTCGATATGAAAAAACTTTCTGAAATGTGGCTTTACGACCTTGACATGGAGCGAGAATTATGCTATTATATGTGTATAAATTCTGACCGACTTGAGGGGGAAGTGGGCCTGCATAAAAAACTTGTGGATATCTTGAAGAGCAAGCCAAGGAATGCTTTTCGCAAGATTTCATATTCAATTTATGAAACAGAATTACCAGACTTTGGGTTTGTCGTGGCCCATACAAATGCGACACAATCAAACAAAAATACTCTTGACAAGCTAGAGCAAGAGTGATACATTAGATTCTGTGGAACGCACAGAATACTTTAACAAACAATAGGAGAAAAACTAATGTCAATCAATATGGAACTAATGCGAAAGAAACTTGCCACATTGCGTGGTGAAGGGCAAAGAGACGGCGATTCGCTGTTCTTTAAGCCAGATGAGGGAGATACGGATATTCGTATCGTGCCAACAAATGATGGTGATCCTCTAAAGGAAATGTTCTTTCACTATAATGTAGGAGAGCACAAAGGCGGTATTTTGTGTCCAAAGCGAAACTTTGGAGAGCGCTGCCCTGTGTGTGATTTTGCCTCTGCGGTATGGAGGGATGGGACAGAAAACAATGATGAGGAAGCTAAGAAGCTTGCTAAGTCACTGTTTGTCCGAGGTCGTTATTTCTCACCAGTCGTCGTCCGCGGCCGCGAGAGTGAAGGTATCAAGGTATATGGTTATGGTAAGAAGGCTTACGAACTTCTTCTTGGCTACATTCTCGATCCAGAATACGGAGATATCACTGATATTGGAGAGGGCACAGACATTACACTCACCTATACTAAGCCAACAGCCCCCGGAGCTTATCCGCAGACTAGCATGAAAATGCGGCGTAATACTTCTTCTCTTCTTGAAGATACAGAAGCGATCCCTGCCCTCCTCGATCGTATGCCAGATTTTTCTTCGCTCTTTGAACGCAGAACCCCCGAAGAAATCGACGCGATTCTCGATGAACAGTTAGTAAACCCATCATCTGCAGAATCTCTGTCCAGTGAGACTACAGCGTATGGAAAAGGTAGCTCCACTAGTGATGTCGACCGAGCGTTTGATGAACTTATGAGCAATAAGTAAATAGTCTAGTATGTGGGAAACCGCTGGCAGACCGGTCAAAGTCTGCTGCTTTATTTCAAAAGGAGTTAGAATGGCTAAAGCCAAAGCAAAAGCAGGTCGTGTAGATATGCAGGATTTGATGAAGATTGTTAATAAAAAAGCAGGGCAGAATGTAGCACACAATCTGACGGGTGATAACCCAACTGCTGTGAAGGAGTGGATTCCTACTGGTTCTCGATGGCTTGATTCTATCATTGCCAAAGGGCAAGTAGCTGGTATCCCAGTTGGTAAAATTACCGAGATTGCAGGATTGGAAGCAACTGGTAAGTCTTATATGGCAACTCAGATTGCTGCAAACGCCCAGAAAGTTGGCAAGATGGTCGTTTATTTTGATTCTGAGTCTGCTATCGATCCAATGTTCTTGGAGCGAGCAGGTTGTGATTTAGACCGTCTTATGTATGTACAGGCGTCTTCTGTAGAATTTGTGCTTGAGACTATTGAAGAGTTATTAGGTGCGACCGACGAACAACTAGTATTTATTTGGGATTCGTTGGCATTCACACCATCAATTTCAGATGTTGAGGGAGATTTTAATCCTCAATCATCTATGGCTGTCAAAGCCCGCATTCTCGCGAAGGGAATGTCAAAGCTTGTTATTCCTATTGCGGATAAGCGAGCAACATTTATTGTCCTTAATCAGTTGAAGACAAATATTCCACAGGGCCCGATGGCCCGTCAAATAGCAATGACAACACCTTATATCACTCCCGGTGGTAAGGCGATGCATTATGCTTATTCGCTTCGTATCTGGTTGACCGGTCGGAAAGCTAAGTCAGCATTTATCGAAGATGAACGAGGGTTTCGTATCGGCTCCGAAGTTAAGGTGAAACTTGAGAAGTCTCGTTTTGGTACTCAAGGTCGCTCTTGTGCTTTCCGTATCATGTGGGGCACTGATGACGTTGGAATCCGTGATGAGGAATCTTGGTTTGATGCTATCAAAGGTTCGGAACACCTAACTTCCGCAGGTGCGTGGTATACATTCGCCACTCCTGATGGATATACAAAAAAGTTTCAACCATCCAAATGGACTAGCATTATCACCTCTGATGAGGAGTTTAAGAGCCGTGTTCTTAAAGTAATGGATGAAGAGATCGTACAGAAGTTCGATCAGCGGCAAGGGAATGCAAAAGAGTTTTACGAAGATCCGGAAGATATATCAGTTCCCATAAAAGAGTAAAGAAAGTACTTGACTCTGGCCCTCCAATTGGTTATAATAAATCAGTTGGAGGGTTTTTTTATGAAAACAGATAAAAAACGTGTGATTATTATTGATGCGCTTAATATGTTTTTGAGGGCATATATCGTTGATCCATCCTTGTCCACGAATGGAGATCCAATTGGTGGTATCAAAGGGTCATTTAAAATTTTACAGAAGCTTGTGAGGATGACTAAGCCAGATTCTGTTGTTATCGTTTGGGATGGCCCAAATGGTTCCCGCAAACGGCGAAGTATGGACAAGAACTACAAGGCCGGCCGAAAGCCTCTGCGGTTGAATCGTTCTGTGCAGAATCTCACAGAAGATGAAATTTTACAGAATAAGATATGGCAACAAAGCAGGACAATTGATTACATCAACCAGTTGCCGATTGTCCAGATAATGATTCCAGAAGTTGAGGCTGATGATGTAATAGCATATGTTACTAGAATGAGTCATTATGATGACTGGCAAAAGGTTATCATTTCAAACGATAAGGATTTCCTGCAGCTTTGTGATGAAGACACTATTTTGTATCGCCCAACAGTCGATGAGGTTATGAATACCAAAAGAGTAATTGAAACATTTGGTGTCCATCCCTCTAATATGGCTTTGGCTCGTTCTATTATCGGCGATTCATCAGATAACCTACCTGGCATTAAGGGTGCGGGTGTGGTTTCTGTTAAAAAGAGATTATCGTTTTTAGCATCCGAGAAAGATTATACAATTGATGATGTAATATTATTCTGTGAGAATGCAGATAGCAAGCTAAAATTCTTCACAAATATTATTGACGGGCGTCAAGTAATCGAGCATAATTACAAAATGATGCAACTGTATTCTCCTCAACTCTCGATTCAATCTAAGAAGTTTGTTGACAATGCAATAGAGAACTTTGAATGCAATTTCAACCAGTTAGAAATCTATCGGAAAATGATGGAAGATGGTTTCGGCGAACTCAACTGGGAAGACTTAAAAACTAATATGAATAGAATCAAAATTGATTGTTTCTAAGTTTGACTTTATATCAAATTGAGTTATACTTATTAATCGACGGGAGCAACTTTGCAGAGTAAGCCTAATTTCGCAGACTATGGTAAATCATTTCAAGAAAACCTAGTTCAACTGATTTACCAAGATCGGCCGTTTGCGGACCAGATTACGGAGGTATTAGATCTCAACTTTTTGGATCTTGAATATCTGCGTGTGTTCTCAAGTAAAATTATGAACTATAGGCAGCGCTATGGCTCACACCCGTCGTCGAATGCAATCGCGACGATTTTAAATACTGAGCTTGAAGATGAAGAAGAAATAGTAGTTCATCAAGTCAAAGAATACTTCACAAGAATACTATCAAAAGATATTGATAATGATGCGGATTACGTTAAAGAAACATCACTTGATTTTTGTAGAAAACAAAACTTGAAAGAAGCAATGATGAAGTCTGTAGGCCTGCTCCAGACTTGCTCTTTTGATGAAATATCTAAAATTATTAACGACTCATTAGTGTTGGGTTCTGAAAATAATTTTGGTCATGACTATCTGGCTGATTTTGAAGAACGATTTAAGCCTCGTTATCGTAAGCCAATAACAACCGGCTGGGGTGATATTGATAAGATTTGTGGTGGTGGTTTGGGAATGCAAGAATTAGGTGTTGTTGTTGCTCCCACTGGTGCTGGAAAATCTATGGTCCTTGTGCACTTGGGAGCACAAGCAGTGCTTGAAGGCAAGACTGTTGTTCACTATACCTTGGAGCTACAAGACACTGTTGTTGCTTCAAGATACGATAGTTGTATTACTGGTTACCCTCTTTCAAACCTTATATCTTTCAAAGAAGAGATTTATGAATCTGTTAAAGATATTGAAGGTCGCTTAATTGTAAAAGAGTACCCTACTAAATCAGCGTCTACCAATTCAATACGCTCTCACTTGACTAAGCTTAAGAAGCGCGGAACAGTGCCGGGTATGATCATAGTGGATTACGCTGATCTGTTGAAACCGGTCGTCATAAGAAAAGAAAAACGTGCAGAATTAGAATCAATTTATGAAGAACTCCGAGCATTATCCTCAGAGTTTAAATGTCCAATATGGACCGCCTCACAAACTAATCGCTCCGGTTTAAATGCAGAGGTAATCACAATGGAGCAAATTTCCGAAGCATTTAATAAATGCTTTGTGGCAGACTTTATCATGTCTGTATCTCGCACCGTCGAGGACAAACAAAATAACACCGGTAAGATTTTTATTGCAAAAAATCGTAACGGACCAGATGGGATGATATATAATATATTCATGGATACTTCTTGTGTTAAAATTAAGGTTCTACCAAAAAGCAACACTGTTATTCCAAGCAATCCATCAAGCCCGGTGCCAGCAGTGGCGACTAGCCCAGTTGCTTTGACACCAAAAGAACAGAGAGAAGTCTTACAAGACAAATATGCTAAATTCAGAAATATAAAAAGGAAAAACAAATAATGAGAACTTTAGACACAATTAGAAAATTTAGGTTATCCGACTCCTTTGTGGAGCCATACAAGACTGCAGAGGTACCTTGGGGTCCGCTCGGCTACGTCACATTTAAAAGAACATATGCTAGACGCTTAAGTGAGTTTGAAGCCGGCGCCACAGGCACCGAGGAGTGGTGGCAAACTTGTCGCCGTGTGATCGAGGGTATGTTCCATATTCAAAAGCAGCACGTGGTTAGCCTTGGTCTTGAATGGAATGACAACAAAGCCCAAAAAACAGCCAAGGATGCTTTTGACCGATTGTTCAATCTTAAGTGGACACCTCCCGGCCGTGGTCTGTGGATGATGGGCACTAAGTTTGTTGAAGAAAGGACGGGTGCTGCTTTATTTAATTGTGCTTTTCGGTCAACTCAAGATATAGATCGTAAAGGTGGATATATATTTTCTTGGATTATGGATGCACTGATGGTCGGTGTTGGTGTCGGCTTTGATACTAAAGGCGCCGGCACAATCACCATCAAAGAACCAACATACACAAATGATACTCTTGTAATTGACGATTCTCGTGAAGGGTGGGTAAATTCTGTTCATGTCTTACTTGATGGCTTTTTTCACGGCTCTAATGTACCTAGATTTGATTACTCTGCAATTAGACCAGAAGGCGCGCCTATTTTGGGGTTTGGCGGCACTTCATCAGGTGCCCAACCGCTTATTGAATTACACGATAATTTGAAAGCCCTATATTCTGAGAAAATCGGAGAACCAATCACCTCTGTTGATATTGTAGACACTGAAAACTTAATTGGTCGATGTGTAGTGGCCGGCAATGTCCGACGCTCTGCAGCTTTAGCAATCGGTGAACACGATGATATCCGTTATCTTGAAATGAAGAATGACCAAGAAAAACTGTATCATCATAGGTGGGGCTCGAATAACTCTTTTAATGCTGAAGTTGGAATGACTTATGATTGGCACGCTGAACAATCACAAAAGAATGGTGAGCCGGGATATATTTGGCTTGAAAATGCACGCGCTTTTGGTCGTATGAAGGATGGTGTTAATTATGACGATGTTGAGGTTGTAGGTTTCAATCCTTGTGTGGAACAAAGTCTTCATAATGCTGAAATGTGTTGTCTAGTGGAGACTTTTCCAGCTAAACACGAAGATTATGATGATTATGTTAAGACATTAAAGTGTGCTTATCTGTACGGCAAGACTGTTACACTTGTTAATACGCACTGGCCAGAGACAAATGCGAAAATGCTAAAGAATCGTCGTATTGGACTTTCTCAGTCAGGTATCGTACAAGCATTTAATAAACATGGCCGCCGTGCTATGATGGACTGGTGTGATGATGCTTATGATTATGTTCGTGAACTAGATATCGAGTATTCTAATTGGTTGTGCGTACCTAAGTCAATCAAGATGACTTCGATCAAACCCTCTGGCACTGTATCACTGTTGAACGGCTCTACACCGGGAATACACTTTCCAGAGAGCGAATTCTATATTCGTCGTATTAGATTTTCAAACTCATCTCCTATTGTACCACAGTTACAAAAAGCAGGTTATAAGACTGAAAAAGATAAATACTCACCAAATACAACTGTTGTTGAGTTCCCGATCCACGAAGAATTCTTTACAAAAGGTAAAAAAGATGTTAGTATGTGGGAACAGCTAGAGATCGCTGCACAATATCAGAATTATTGGGCTGACAATGCGGTTTCTGTTACTGTAACATTTACTGAACAAGAGGCTCCACAATTGAAAAGTGCACTTGAAATGTATGAAACAAGGCTTAAAGCCGTGTCATTCTTGAGGTACCAAGACACCGGATATGAGCAAGCCCCCTACGAGCCTATTAACGAGGAGCAATATAAGCAGATGTCAGCGAATATTACCCCAATTCACAGAATTGAGACTGATATAGCAGGTGTAGGAACAAAATTTTGTGACGGAGAATCTTGCGAAATTTGAAGAGGTATTGATGAATTTTAACCACTTAATGAACAAGGCAGAACTTAGGAGTAAATGTGGAGATTTAGACACATGTTGTTACTATGTTCCACGTGGTCCGGTAAGGACTATGCTGGGTGAAAATGTACATCTCACAATGGTCTGTAAACGGTGTGCAATGCGAAAAGACGTATTTTTAACAAAAGAAGAATATTTTACACAACAAAACTTAATTCATAAGGAGATAGGATATGTTTAATCCAGTCAACAGGTATATACTTATTAAAATGCCACCCAAGCAAACAGACACAAATTCGGTTGTATTATTACCAGAAGATTACAAACCTGAAGAACAGAGATATTCTGAAGTTACTGTAGTTAAAGCAGCTAGTGATGTTAGATTTGATCTACATCAAGACAATAAAATCATCATTGATCGCTCGATGGTAGAGCAAATTACTATTGGCAGCACTAATTATGATGTAATTTTAGACAATTATGTTATAGGAATTACTGAATAAAATAAAGTAATATGTAATGGACAAAAACTTTTACAATGAAGCTTCCGCCAAGAAGCTTGGGTGGGAACCTTCTTGGTTTGGGGAGAAATATTTTGATGACAAGTTAGTCAGAGAAATAAAAAAATGGCAGAGAGTAAGGAACCTTGCAGCAGATGGTTTGTGTGGACCTACGACATTTAGAAGACTGTGGACCGAAAGACAGTCTGAAATTACGAACTATAAGCCCGAAAGTAAACACTTCTCCAATTATATTGTCTACAATGGTGATTTTGTGCCAATTGACTGGGACAAGTTTGTTTTATGGTCTGAGAAAGGTGGAATTGAGACACCTCAAGGCAACTACTATGATTACTCTGGTCGACCAAAAAGACAAATCAGATATTTTATTAATCATTGGGATGTTTGTTTAAACTCTAAATCTTGTCAAAATGTACTCAACCGTCGAGGCGCTTCAGTTCATTTTCTTATTGACAACGATGGAACTATCTATCAAACTATGGATCTTCAACACGCAGCTTGGCATGCCGGCTCAAATAGAACTAACAGGCCCTCTGTTGGTGTTGAAATATCAAATGCTTATTATTTGAAATATCAAAACTGGTATACTAAACACGGTTTCGGTGAACGTCCAGTTGTTGACGACGCTTGGGTGCACGGTGAAAAGCTTGAGCCATTTACGGGTTTCTATCCTGTCCAGCTTGAGGCTTTAAAGAAACTTTGGCAAGCAATTCATCACGCAACTGATATTCCATATCAAACACCCTTAAACCAGTTTGGCAGCACATCAACCAAATATGAGCAGCAGGTTGCTTATGGTAAGTTCTCAGGCTTTGTAAGTCATTATCACGTCAGTAAAAGAAAGATAGATTGTGCTGGCTTAGATATAAAAAGCTTGTTAGATGAAATATCTTGTACCAGTGAGGTGTTAGATGGATGATGTTTATCAATTTATTATTTTTGATGATGGGTTTGCAAACAGTAGATTACACTGAACTTGCCAAGAGTCGCACTAATAAATGGGAGATGGTACCCGGTATAACTGTGTGTATGAATTCAGGAGTGCATAGTTATCGTATTTCTCAATCTGTAAAGTATTGGGAGAGGCTGGGTTATAAATTTGATTATATTCGATACGATGACTCAATAAGTTGTGGTGAGCCTAGATATGGTGAAATCATAATCACTTTGCCAAATCAAGATTTTAATTTTGGAGATCATTTAGCATCTACAAGGATAACAATATCTAACAAAACAAAAGAAATTGTAAAAGCTAAAATATTTGTATTTCCTAAAACGGCCAATAAAGAAAGGGTGCTAGAACATGAACTAGGCCACGCACTCGGCTGGCCACACATTAATCAACCATTTCATATTATGAACTCAAATTGGCATACAGGTGGCCACAATTCAAGTGGTTTAAAACTTTTCTATAAAAACTATGTAGATTAACGGTTATAATACTTTAATGAAATTTGAATATAGCAGTGTGGTCATTGGAAGTGACTTAAAATCGTTTCTGTTCGCATTTGTAAATGATTACCCAATATTATTTACAGAGCAAAATAAACCACATCAATTTGATTTTTTTGTTGATTATCACAATGACAATTCTAATAAATTTATATCTTTCGATAAAATTTATAAATTTGGCAAACAAAAAATTTATATGTGGGAAAGATTGTATTTTTTATTATCTATGCGCGGCTTGTTGCCGCTTTCAGATATGTGTGATACAATAAGATACGATGGTAAAAAATTAATCTGTTCGACTGAATATTCAAAGTTATGCGAGATAAAGTTTAATAATTGTTTTTACGGTGGAGATAATAAGACATATAAATTAATTAATTTAAAGGAGCCTAGAAATGTTAGATATAAAGTCTATGATAAAATTGCTTTTACATCAGGTGGCAAGCACGATATCGATTACTTTGAAACAGATGATGATTTTGTTAACAAAGTATGGTTTTTTTCAAGTGACAGAATTTGTGGGAATACTGGTGTTAAAGATGCTTATGTATTATCAACACTCACTCATGAGCAACTGAATAGCCCCTCATATACTAATACGATGGCAAGGTTTAAACTGCTATCAATTATGAAAGAAAATGGGATGCGTGGTAAACAAAATGGATTTACTAAAAATGGAACACCGCGACATTATAATTTTAAGGTACACAACATAGAACGTAAAATAATAAGTTTAAATTTACCACTGTGGTCGGAGAATGAAACTGTAAAGAGAATAAACGACAGCATACCCGATTTATTAGAACAAGTCAGTCCTGATATTGTAGCAAATTATGAGTATTTAGATGGAAACAAATTGTAGATTACATATGGCGGGTATTATTCCGATTGCCAATATTAAAACCGACCATCATAATACACTGCCTGAAGTCTTGTTACCGATCGATAATGGCTTTACTGCCATACAGAAATCTGTATACGAATGTGCATTAGCTGGCTGTAGCACAATATGGATTGTGGCAAATGATGATATGGCACCAATCATACGTCACACAATTGGTGATTGGATATATGACCCAGTTTATTATAACAGAATGTCCAAATTCTCAAGTCAAGAAAGAAAAGAGATACCTATTTATTACGTTCCTATTCACCCAAAGGACAGAGATAGAAGAGACTCATATGGATGGTCGGTCCTTTGTGGCCAGTTAACAGCATGGCACACTGCTAATAAAATATCGACTTGGCTAACCCCTGATAAGTATTATGTGTCATTTCCACTAAGTTTATTCGATTTTTCGGTCGTTAGGGAAAATAGAAAACTAATTCGAGACAAGAAAAGTAACTTTTTCTTTACATTTAATAACAAAAACATTAAAAATGATTTACCACTTTCATTTACGATGTTTGGAGAGGATTTTAAAAAATGCAGAAAGCACGTCAACAAAGAAACCACAAGGGAGTTTTTACCCCCTTCACCCAACCAGCCTTTTCCTTCGGAAAAACTACCCTTGAAGGAGAGGTGGACGGCTCGCCACTTCCCTTTGAGCGTTGTTTTCCATTCGGTGATGATGAACAACAAGACGACGAAGATTGAAACTCCGTGGTTCTACGATGCACATAAGTGGGTTCAATATAAAAAATATATGTCTTCTAGTAACACTATCGAAAAGCCATATTCTGAATTGATTAAGCCACATACGCATGAAAAGTTTCCTTTTGAAGAAAATTAGACTTGCAAGGTCTTGTCATATCGATTATACTATCTAGATACAATTACTTTAGGAGGGATGTATGGCAAAACGGGTTTGCTCTAAAATTAAATTTGTAGGATTACACGCGCACAGTGTGGCTGGTTCTATCTTCGACGCTATCGGGTATCCACAAGCTCATATGGATTTTGCATATGAGAATGGATGTGAGGCACTGGCACTTACAGATCACGGCAATATGAATGGTCTGGCATATCAAGTGCTGCACGCCAAGAAGATGCGGGAGGCTGGTAAAGATTTTAAGCCTATTTTTGGATGTGAAGCATATTTTACGCCCTCTATTGCAGAGTGGCGGGATGCATATGAACAAGCTATGGAAGACAAGAAGAAGGCGCGCGCAATCAAGAAGGATGCACAGTCGGGCGCCACTGTAGAAGACGAGGGTGACAGCAAGAAAATTCAAGGCATCCTTAAACGTCGCCGACATCTTGTCTTGTTGGCTCAAAATCAAACCGGGCTAAACAACCTATTTAAGTTGGTATCTGAATCGTATCAGCCGGAGAACTTTTATCGCTACCCACGTATCGACTATGCATTACTTAAGAAGTATAACGAGGGCATTATTGCTTCTTCTGCTTGTCTTGGGGGTGTATACGCCGGTAACTACTGGGAAAACCGAGAGGAAGGTGATGAAGCTGTGCTTGACGCAATGCGTGAGTCAACCCGTCGTATGGTGGACATTTTCGGCGATCGCTGGTATGCCGAAATACAATGGAATAACATCAAAGAGCAGCACGAACTTAACAAGTATGTAATTCAAGTTGCTAAAGAATTTGGCGTTGGACTGGTTTCTACAGCCGATAGCCATTACCCCAACCCTGACGCTTGGAAGGACCGTGAGCTTTACAAGCGTCTTGGTTGGCTTGGTAAAGGCACTCCATCTTGGGCTGAAGGCGAATCAGAGTTGCCAGAGGGCGTCGAGGAGATTGGTTACGAGCTATACCCTAAGAATGGGGATCAGATGTGGGAGAGTTACAAGCAATACTCAAAAGAACAAGGTTTTGATTATGATGATGACTTAGTTTTGCAAAGTATCGAAGAAACGCACCGTATTGCCTTTCAGCGCATTGAAAAGTTTTTGCCAGATAATACCGTTCGTTTGCCTGAATTCGTCGTTCCAGCAGGCTTTACGGCCACGCAAGCGCTGGTTAATTACGCACTTGAGGGACTAAAAGACAAAGGTCTGCACACCAACAAGGAATATACGGATCGTCTGCGTCAAGAACTTAATGTTATTGATGACCGGGGGTTCTCTAAATATTTCCTGACAATGAAGTCTATCGTTGATGTAGCGACTGATATGATGCTCACAGGCCCCGGTCGAGGTTCTGCTGCGGGTTCGTTAGTTGCATACGCTCTTAATATCACAACAGTTGACCCGATTAAACACGGTTTGCTGTTCTCTCGTTTCCTCCGTTCAGACGCCAAGGATTATCCAGATATTGATTATGATGTATCCGATAGTATGACTTTGAAGGAGAAGCTGGTCGAAATGTGGGGTGAGGACTGTGTTGCTCCCATTTCTAATTGGAATACACTGCAACTCAAGTCTTTGATCAAAGATATTTCAAAATTGTACAATATCGAATTCACAGAAGTTAATACTGTAACCTCTATTATGATTCGAGAGGCTACACCCGCCGCTAAGCAGAAGCACGGCATTCGAGCCGGTGTTTATAGTCCCACTTGGGAAG
>CESW01009082.1_pt1 | contig 16631 bp, 18 predicted proteins | sample 531171 | NCBI WGS metagenome assembly CESW01 (sample SAMEA2621859, study PRJEB7988) | marine metagenome | biome: marine biome (ENVO:00000447); feature: surface water layer (ENVO:00002042); material: "saline water (ENVO:00002010), including plankton (ENVO:xxxxxxxx)" | depth 5 m
CAGATGGGACGATGAAAATAACGGTTATAATTCCTTTTCCCCAACTCAAACAGGTAATTATAGTATCTCATTTGTTTCATTTAGAACAGCTTTTTCTAATGATGATGAAAACTATTCGTCTTCAGTATTTTCTAATTTTAGAGGATATAGAGCAGAAATAGCAAATAGACTGGCAGCTCAAAATCCCAATTTCAACGGAGTAACTGATCCAAATACTGGCTTTCCAATTGAATATCAAATTACAAATAATGATACATTGATTACAGGTGGTTATGGACCTACATCTCAAGAGGTAATAATACCTGCATTTCTTGCAGCATATTCTGGAAGAAGTCCAATAAGAATAGGCTTAACATCATTTCCTTCTATACCTCTACCTAATTGGAGAATTAATTATGATGGATTAATTCAAATTCAAAAATTAAAAAGAAGGTTTAGAACAATTACATTAGCACATGCTTACAGAAGCACTTTTTCAATAGGTTCTTTTTCTACTAATCTAAATTATGTTAATGGTGACGAGGTTAATATTAATAATTTAAGCTATCATGTCGAAAAAGAAATTGCTCAAGTAACCATTAATGAACAATTTAGCCCTCTTTTTAAGCTTGATATGGTTTGGAAAAACAGTTTGCTAACAAAGATAGAAATAAAGAGAAGTAGATTATTGTCACTTTCACTCATAAACAGTCAGTTAACTGAAACACAAACTAAGGAATATGTTGTTAGCGCTGGATACAGAATTTCAGATTTAAGTTTTAATTTTATTACGTCACGAAAAGGAAAAAAAATCTCATCAGATTTAGACATAAAAATTGACTTTAATATTAGAAATAATAAGACAATGATCAGAAAATTAGTTGAGGATGTAGAGCAAATAACAATGGGACAACAAATTCTAAGCATTAAATTTTCAACTGATTATGTAGTTAGTAGAAGATTAAACTTGAAATTATTTTATGACAGAGTAATCACTAGTCCTTTTGTTTCATCTACTTTTCCAAGCTCAATATCAAATGCTGGATTCAGTCTAAGATTTACATTAGCAGGATAATTTTTTTTAAGCGTCATTTTAATTTAGAAAAAGTGTATTTTTGACTTATGAAATATCCAACTGATATAAGCTACACCAAAGACCATGAATGGGTCAAAATTAGCGGTAATAAAGCTTATATTGGAATTACCGACTTTGCACAAAGTGAGCTAGGTGACATTGTTTTTGTCGATGTTGACACAATTGATGAAGAGCTTGAAAAAGAACAGGTATTTGGTACAATTGAAGCGGTCAAAACTGTTTCGGATCTTTTTATGCCAATATCAGGTACAGTAGACAGATTTAATCAAAAGCTAGAGGACTCTCCAGAACTAATTAACCAAGACCCATATAAATCTGGTTGGATAATATCTATTTCAGATTATGATATAAGTGAATTAGAAAGCTTACTAAGTGCTGATGAGTACATAAAGTTAATTGAGTAGTATGCAAGCGAAAAAAAACCCAAAAATAAGTTTAGAAAAAAAAAGAACAATTTTTTTTCAAATTGGCCTCGTTTTTTCTTTACTAGCAGTTTTTATTGCTTTTGAATGGAAAAGTTATGACAAAAGTAACTTTAATTTAGGCGAAGTAAATTTCGATGACTTGGAAGAAGAAATTATTCCAATTACGAAACAAGAAGTCAAGCCACCACCTCCACCACCACCACCTCCAGAAGTAATAGAAATTGTTGAGGATGAAGTCGAAATAGAAGAAGAGCTAGAAATTGAGGACACAGAAACTGATGAAGATGAAATAATAGAAATTGAGGAAGAGGATGATGATGAGATTTTCATTGTTGTAGAAAACATGCCGCTTTTTCCAGGCTGTAATGATGAAGGTTGTACACAATCGAACATCTTAAGACATATTAGCAGAAATTTTAAATATCCACCAATGCTTAAAGACTATGGCATTGAGGGAAGAGTGATTGCTACATTTGTTGTAAACAAAAAAGGAAAAGCTTCTGATGTACAAATTTTAAGAGGTCTTGATAAAAAAATAGATAGTGAGGTTATAAGAGTCATTAAGTCTCTCCCATCATTTACGCCTGGAAAGCAGAGAAATAAACCCGCCAGTGTCAGATACACTGTTCCAATAAATGTTCAGCTTCAGTAATAAATAGTAAAAAAAACAATTTATTTCTAATTCTTTTAACTGCAAAAGTACTTCAATTTACTATATTTGAATTAGGATGAATCATTTGATAGATTGAGAAAATATATAGACAATACTTTTTTAAAAACAAGTCAAGAACTTAGTATTTCAGAGACAAATTTGAAAACCAAAGTTAAAATTTTTATTAAAGAATCTATTGAAATAGGATTTAAATGTATCGTTGTTAGGCCTAATTTTCTTCAAACAGCATTTAGCATTAAAAATAAATATAGATCATCGATTAAAATAGCAACTGTTATAAATTTTCCACATGGAACTGACAGTTTGGATTTAATTCTCAAACAATTAAATGATTCAAAAAATCATGCAGATGAAATAGATATTGTAGTTGATTATAACTCATTTAAATACAATGATTTTAAAAGATTTGATAGTGTCATTGAGTTGTGTTCAAAATTTTGTTTGCGAAACCAAAAAGTAGTTAAATGGATTATTGAAACAGGAGCTCTTTCTAAACAAGAAATAAAAAATGTTTCTCAAAGAATTGAAGCAATCATTACAAGTCGATTTTCAGCCTTAATTTCTAGCTCATTTATTAAAACATCAACTGGATATTATTCTGATTACGGAGCAAAGCTCATTGACATAAAAATTATTAAAAACTCAATTAAAAAAATGAAAATAAAAGCCTCAGGAGGTATCAAAACAAAAGATTTTGCAATAAAATTAATAGAGCAAGGGTGTGATAGAATTGGTACCTCTAGCGGATTAGATATGATAAAATGAATATTGAAAATTTAACATTAAAAGCAATTATTGCATCTCTTTGTGGTGGCGCAGAAATAATATCAGTTTACAATACTGAATTTGATTTTGAGTTAAAAAATGATAATACACCTTTAACATTAGCTGATAAGAAGTGTAATAAAAAAATTGAAGAGACTTTAAAAAATACAAAAATACCAATTTTAAGCGAAGAAGGTAAATCAATAAACTATAACAAAAGAAAAAAATGGAAATATTTATGGATAGTTGATCCACTTGATGGTACAAAAGAATTCATAAAAAAAAATGATGAGTTTACAGTCAACATAGCATTAATAAAAAATAACTATCCAATAATTGGCGTAATTTATGTGCCTGCAAAAAAAATTCTTTATTTCTCAAATGAAAATATAGGCTCTTACAAATTATCTATATCTCCTTATGAGGTTAAAAATATATTCTCAATAGAAAAACTTATTTCAAATTCCAAAAAACTTCCAATAACCAAAAATGTAGATAAACATGTTATTGTTGCTAGCAGGTCGCACATGAGCAAATCAACAGAAAAGTTTGTAGAGAACAGAAAACAAAAAAATAAAAATATTGAAATAATCTCAATTGGTTCTTCCTTAAAAATATGTATGGTTGCAGAGGGTAAAGCTGATGTATATCCTAGACTAGCTCCAACTATGGAATGGGACGTGGCAGCAGGTCATGCTATTGCAAAATACTCTGGTTGTAAAATATTAAACTCAGAAAACTATGAAGAGTTAACATATAACAAATTCGATTTATATAATCCATTTTTTATAGTTGAATGATCTCAAGAATCAGAAAATTATTTGCAGATTCGGATTTTTCAGAGTTATTTAACCAAGCTGGAGTTTCTTTAATTTTAAGATTGTGTGGTCAAGCCGCTGGATTTTTGTTAACCATACTTATTGCGAGGTATTTTGGAGCTTCAGGCCTAGGTGATTATGTTTTAGCAATTGCTGTTCTGAGAGGCTTTAGTATTATATCAAAGCTTGGGCTTGATATTTTTTCAGTAAGATTTATAGCATTCTTTGCAAGCAAAGATATGTGGAAAACTATAATTTATTTTAAAAATAGAATAAAGATTTTATTAGTTTTCACTTCATTGTTAAGTTCATTTTTAATGTATTTTTTAGCTAATGAAATTGCTGTGATAATAAATGCTGAAGTTTTTCATATCAAGCTTAATAGTTTTCTTATTCTACCTATGACATTTTTTATTTTAAACTATCAAAGTTTAAGGGGCCTTAAAAAAATAGCTCATTTTTCTTTCTATTTTAGAGTTTCTCAGGCATTCTTTTCAATATTATGTGTGTTTATTTTTATTCAATTTTATGAAAACAAAGATATTCCCATTTTTGCATATTTATGTAGCTTACTAATTGTTTTTATACTTTCATATTATTCATACGAAAATAGTTTTAAAAGAAAAAAAAATATTGACAAAAATGAAGTTGAAAAAAGATTTAGTTATTTTGAAATGCTGAAAATATCATTGCCAATAATGGGATCTCAACTTGTTCAGTTTGTAATGGCATGGACTGATAAGCTCATGCTAGGTAATTTGATGGACTCTGATCAAGTTGGAATATATTTCACAGCTTTTAAATTATCAATGTTAGCTAGCTTGAGTTTAATGGCTATCAACAGCATTGCTGGTCCAAAATTTGCTGAGATGTTTTCGAAAAATAATATTTCTTCCTTTAAAAAAATTGTGCATCAATCAACAAAAATTATTTTCTGGACAACAATTCCAATAGTTTTAATTTTTTTTATTTTTTCTCAAAAAATAATGTCCATTTTTGGCGATGAATTTATAGTTGGTGCAAATGCTCTAATTATATTATCATCTGCAAAATTGATTAGTTCCTTTTCAGGCTCAGTTGGAAACATACTACAAATGACTGGTAATCAATTTATATATATGATTATTTTAACTTTAGGTGCAATTTTCAATGTTATTTTAAATTATATTTTAATTCCTGTTTATGAAATTGAAGGTGCTGCAGTTGCTAGCTTAGTTAGCATGTCAATATGGAACTTAGGAATGGTATTTTATATCAAAAAAGAGTATGGTTTTTTTACTTTTTTCAATCCATTTAGATGAATAGTCCGTTACCTAATTTTTTAATTGTTGGAGCTGCAAAATCTGGGACATCATCTTTACATAACTATTTAAACCAACATCCGGATGTATTTATGCCAACTTTTAAAAATAGAATAAAAGTTAAAGAACCTAGATTTTTTGTTAAAGATAAAATTTATGGAAGAGTTAATCATATTAATAATTTTAAAGAGTATAAAAAATTATTCGATGACTCTTCTGAAAAAGCTCGAGGAGAGGCATCGGTTTTTTATCTTTTTTTTTACGAGGAAGCAATATCAAATATCAAAAAATATCTTGGGAATGATGTTAAAATCATCATTATTTTGAGGAACCCTATTGAAAGAGCATTATCTGCATATAATCATGTTAGTAGAACTAGTTCAGAACATTTGACATTTGAGGAGGCCATAAGAATTGAAAAATTGAGATATGAAAATAATAAGAAACTTACACCAATGATTAATTATAAATCAATGGGCCTTTATTACAAAATGGTTAAAGCATACAAAGACAATTTTAATTCAGTAAAGCTTATTTTTTTTGAAGATTTTAGGTTAAATCCTTTAAGTTCTGTTAAAGAATGTTTTGAATTTTTAAATATAAATACAAATGTAGAAATAAACGTAAGTCAGAGATTTAACAGTGGAGGTAAAAGATGGTTAAACAATAAATATAAATGGATTTATAACTCAAAAAAACACTTTCTTAAACCATTAAAGTATTTTGTTTCTTTCGAAAAAAGAAAAAAGATTAATACTTGGTTTTTCAATAGATTCACATTTGAAAATAATCAGATTAGCAAAAGAAATAAAAAATATTTGATAAATTATTTCAGGGAGGATGTCAATAGATTATCTTTATTAATTAATAAAGACTTGGATCATTGGCTGAAATAAATAAATCACCAAATTTACTAATTGTTGGAGCTCCAAAATGTGGAACAACTTCTTTATTTAATTATTTGGGTCAGCATCCAAATATCACATTATCTAAAATCAAGGAGCCACATTTTCTTGTTCATGAAAAAATTGGAACCACAAGGCTTAAATCTTTGATAACTAATTATGATGAATACAAAAGTTTGTTTGAAAAAAACTTAAATGTGAAATATAAAATTGAAGCAAGTGCATTGTATCTGCTGTATGTCGATGAATTTATTAAAAATGCAAAAAAATATTTAGAAGAAGATGTGAAGATTATAGTTTGTGTTAGAAATCCAGTAGAAAGAGCGTATTCTGCTTACAATCATGTTAAAAGATATAATGTTTATGAAAAATTATCTTTTGAAGAAGCATTAAGGCTGGAGAGTACAAGATTTGAAAGTGATCTACGAATTTCTCCTGCCGCTAAATATTTTGAGATTGGTTTATATTCTAAAAAAATAAAAAAAATCTTAGATAACTTTAAGTATGTAAAAGTAATAGTATATGAAGATTTTATTTCAAATCCAAAAGAGACTTTGCGTGACTGTATGAGTTTTTTAAGTATTGATAATTATAATTTTAGAACTGAAAAGGTACACATGAAAGGAGGGTGGGTTTGGAAAAATAATTTCTATAGAAATTCTGCACGCGCTTTCAACTTAGTTTCTTTAATTAAACCTTTGCTTGGTGAAAATTTTTTTAGACTAATTAAGTCAAAAGCTTTAAGTATAACAACTGAAAAAGTGAATAAGCTTGATGAGAAAACAAAAAAAATATTATATGAAAGGTATAGAAGTGATATTAACAACCTTTCAAAGTTGTTAAAAAAAGATCTAAAAATATGGAATGATGAGAGCAGCTAATTTTTTTTGTTTAGGATCTCCTAAATCTGGAACTACATCAATTTTTTATATACTATCTCAACATAGTCAAATTTTTCAACCTAAATTTAAAGAACCACTTTTTTTCAATGATAATAAAAATTTCCATAAAGGATTCTCATGGTATTCAAAAGAGTACTTTAGAAAAGTCAAAAAAGAAAAATGGATTTTAGATTTTACACCAAGTTATCTTTATTCATCTAAAGCTTTAACAAGACTAAAAGAATATTCAAATTTTCTACCTATTAAATTTCTCATTATTCTTAGACATCCTGTAGAGAGAGCATACTCTCATTATCTTCATACACAAAGAGATGGATTTGAAAATTTACAATTTTCTGATGCCTTGCAAGATGAAAAAAACAGATTGTCAAAACATAAAAGTAATTTGCTCAATCTATTAAAATTTTCTTACGTCGATCATAGTTTATATTTCAAATATTTAAATAAGTATTTGAGTTGTTTTCACAAAAAACAATTTTTCATAATTAACTACGAAAGTCAAATTTTGAATCAAAAGACTTTTAAAAAAACAATTAATGATTTGCAAAATTTTCTTGAAATTAATGTTGAACCACTTAATATTGATATTTATGAAAATACTGCTAAAAAGAGTAAATATAGCGTTTTGCAAACTCTTTTGAATTCAAAAGGTTTGCATAAAAAAATTGCCAAATATTTAATTCCATCAAAAATTGGTAGGCAGTTACTTACAAACAGAATAAGAAAATTTAATGAAAAGAAGATCATTAAAAAGAATTTAGATGAAGACCTAAAAAAAAATCTGTACAGACAGTATTTTGAAGAAGATGTTTTAAAACTAGAATCATTACTTAAAAGAAAAATGAATTGGAATGATTAGAAAGAAGCTCATAGTTGACACTCTTTTAGTTGCATTTTTAATATTAAGTACAGGTGGACTAGCTTTTGTATTTAATAGAAATTTAATGTATTTGATATATTTTATTTTTACTTTTCTAATATTAATAACAAGTTCAAAAAAACCAAAAAAAAATCTTTTTAATTCTTGCATTTTATCATTCGTAACTGTTCTTATAATATACTCTATCAATTTTATTTTTGCCGTTAATACTCAGGCTATTGAAAAATTTTTGTTCAATATTTTGGTGACAGTTATTTGTTTGTTTGTTGTCTATCATTTTCTTAACAATCGTAGTTTAAACAGATTTTTGAAAATTCTGTATATATGTTTACAATTATTATTAATTCATTCAATATTAAACTTCATTGCATTTTTTTTTGTGAAAGATAATTTACAAACAATAACCAGCATTTTTCATGAGTGTCAAACTTTTTACAATTTTTTCTTTTATGACTTACAAAAAAGTACAATTCAATTTTTTGATTATGAAATTTGTAGAAATCAGGGTCTTTTTTGGGAGCCAGGCATTCTTCAAGCTTACTTAAATTTACTTTTTTTTCTTGAAGCCTTTTATTTTAAAAAAAGAAATTTTTTACTATTTGTGATAGCAATTTCAGTAATTTCAACTTATTCCACTTCTGGCTTAACTATTCTAATTGTGCAAATTATTGTTTACATTATAAGCGAAATTAAAAGAAGTAAAGTATTATTTATTTCAACACTTTCTTTTTTAATACCATTAGTTTTTTTATACCTAAACAATATTGAAAGTAAAGTTAAAGGAGATTATGAAAGTTCATTTCAAAAGAGATTATTTGATTTAACACAACCTTTTTTTATAGCACTAGAAAATCCATTGACTGGAGTTGGGCTTGATGTTATTCAATTTCAAGAAGTCAGAAAGGAATTTTATTTTAAATCCAAAAGACTAAATACTTTGCAAGATAAATTTGGAATTGAATCGAAATCAAAAACTACTGAAAAGGGAAGCTCAAATTCAGTAATGTTTCTTCTCGCGACTTTGGGGTTCCCTTTTTCAATTTTATTTATTTATTTTTCAATAAATCAGAATATTTTTATGCATAAAAAAAGTCTATTTACATTTGTTTTTTTTCTAATAGTTATGTCTCAACCTCTTTTACTAAGGCCCTTCTTTTTTACTTTTATAATTTCAGGAATGGTTAATATTTATAGTAAATTTAAGATAAATATGGTTCAATGAAAATTTTGATAACAGGAGGAGCTGGTTTTATTGGTTCAAAGTTGGTAAATCATTTAGCAAGATCAGGACATGATATCACTGTAATTGATAGTTTAATCAAGCAAGTGCACGGAAAAAAACAAAACTCATACACTTTAAATGAAATTTTAGGTAAATGTAATTTTGTAAATGAAGACATCAATAATTTTTCAGTTTTAAAGAAATTAGTTTTAGAAACCGAGATTTTAGTTCATCTAGCGTCTTACACGGGGACTGCACAATCAATGTACCAAAAAGATTTATACTGCAATACAAATGTTAACGGAACAAATAAAATATACCGAATTCTTAAGAATAATAAAAACAAGCTTAAAAAAATTATACTTACATCATCAAGATCTGTTTATGGTGAGGGAGATTATCAGCATAATGATGGAACAATATATACTTCCAAATTAAATCTTTTAAAAAATGTCAATAATAAATTTGATTTTTATTGCAATGAGACAAAAAAGAAGCTAATGCCAATTGCAGTAAAAGAAACATCATCAATTAGTCCAAAATCTTACTATGCAGAAACAAAATTTGAGCAAGAAAAAATTTTAAAAAAAATCAGTAGTGAATTTGAAATCCCATGCGTAGTTTTACGTCTGCAAAATGTATATGGTGAGGGACAATCACTAATCAATCCCTACACTGGAATTTTTTCAGTTTTTTCTACAAGAATTTTGAATAATTCCAGAGTTGAAATTTATGAAGATGGACTACAATCTAGAGATTTTATATACGTTACAGATGTTGTAATACTTATAAATCAAGTTATTTCAAATAAATCTGATAGCAATTTTCATATTTTTAATGTTGGCTCAGGAAAAAGAACTAAAATTATTGATATTGCAAAAAAGCTTTATAAATCATTTGAAAAAAAACCAAATTATTTTGTTTCAGGCAAAAGTAGAGTAGGAGACATTAGGCATAATTTCTCAGATATTTCTAAGATTAAAGATAAATATAAATTTAGGATTTCTATTGATTTAGATCATGGAATAAAAAAATATTCAAGATGGGTGCTTAAACAAAAAATTGAGCAAGATTATTATGAAAAATCAATAATTGAATTAAAATCTAAAGGACTTTATAAATGAATTTTTTTTTCGCATTAATTTTTTTATTGACTTTGTCAAATGAAATTTTTTCTCAGAAAAGAACAATTAAAAATCTTTATGGCTTTGGAACAAATACTACATTTATGTTCAACGATATTCAGGATACTGGCTTTATTAATAATGTTAATATAATATCTCCTAGATTACTAGCGTTTCCAGGTGGCTTAGGTAATTTTTATCACCTTAAAGGTATGGGATATGGTATAAAAATAAGTGAGGTTGATTTTTTTCATAAAGGAAAGCTTCCAAAAAGAATTAGAGGAATAAATAAAATTATTGAAAAAAATAAACATGAAAATTATATATTCCCCTTCATAAATTTCTCAAAACAGCTTGATGCAGATGTAATAATTGATGCAAATATACTATCGGCTGAAGTAGATGAAACTATTCAAATAATTGACTTGATATTAAAAAATGGGATAAATGTAAGTTCTGTTGAGATTGGAAGGGAGCTTACAAATCAAAGTTATCATGAAAATTTCGATATTCATAAGTATTTGAAAAAGTCAAAGATTCTCACTGAAAGAATAAGAATAAGTTTTCCGCATATAAAAATTGGGGTTGTTGTAGCACCTATTTATAAAAGTTATATAAAGCATAAAGATTGGAATAGACTATTATCTAAAGAAAGTTTTTATGATGCAATTGTTGTACATACATACGCTAAGTTAACTAAAGGAAAAGATGAATATGGAAAAATGGTTACAGAATTTCCTGAAGGTAAAAATAAGTATCAAGCTTTTAATATCTATAAAAAGAGATCACTCGATTTTTTTGAAGAATATCCAAAAGAAATAAGTGACTATTCCCAAATGTTTCAAAACAAAGATATCTGGATTACAGAATGGAATTTACAAGTTTCAAAATTAACAGGCAAGACACATATTCAGTCATTATTTGTTTTTAACTATTTAATGGAAGTTGCCTGCAACGAAAAATTAAGAAAAATAAATTTGATGTCGTTTCATAATCTAGCAGGAAGAGATATATCTTCATCAGTTATAATAAACAGAGAAAGAAATAGCCTGAGCACTACTTTTTCAGCATTCAAGTTGTTATCAGAAGTTTTTAATAACGATGTAATTACTGTTGTTAGTAGAAGCTTTATAAATGAACGTTTTGAATATGAATTTTATAATGAAAAAAATGAAAAGTATTATGTCTGTATAAATTGGTCAGAACAACCAAGTAAAGTAAATATCTCTGAATACGATTACTCAGAAATATATCATTCTGAAAATTTATTCGACAATCAATACTTTAAAGAAAACTTCACAGGCAATGAAGTTAGCTCAATAGAGTTAGAAATACCAAAGTATAGTTTTTGTATTTTTAAAAGTGGAAAAAACTAATAAGCCAAATTTATTTTTAGTTGGCTCGCCAAAGTGTGGAACAACTTTCCTATGGAACAAATTAAAAAAACATCCCAAAATTTTTTCTCCAAAATTTCCCGAGAAAGAAATTAATTTTTTTTCTTACGAGAATTTAAAGAATGATTCATATTATAAATTTTACGGTGTCAGTAAAAAAGATGATTATTTAAATCTATTTAAAAATTCATCTGATGAAAATTATTTGATGGATTCAAGTGTTTCTTATTTTATTGATCAAGAAGCTCCAAAAAAAATATTTAAATTTAATTCTGAGTCTAAGATTATTATAATGTTTAGAGACCCTGTACAAAGAGCTTTCTCACATCATTCAATGGATTTTAGAATGGGATTAGCTAGCAATTCTATATCAAAATACTTAATAGATTCTCAGTTTAAAAAATTTTATGTCCAATATGTGCAAAATAGTATGTATTACAAGTATTCAAAAAATTATATTGATGCATTTCCAAAAAAGCAAATCTTAATTATAGACTTTAACGATAAAAAAAATATGTGTGAAAAAATTTCTACTTTTTTATCAATAGATTTTGACAAAGATTTTTTTGATTTCAGTGAGCGTATCAATTCAAATAAGGTGCCAAAAAATTTGATTTCAAAGTATTTTCAAAGAAATAGACAAATAACAACAGTTTTAAAAAAATATTTACCAAAAAAAATTATTAATAAATTTGAGCCATACTTGTATTCCAACAAGATTAACATAGAACGTACTGATGAAGATAAAAAAATCTTAGAGGGATTATTAATTAAAGATTGGACAAGTTTTAAAAAAATGATTAGCTAGATGCAAAACTCTAAAATAGAATCAAAAAAAAATATCGGATTTTCGAGGATTTTAGATAAATTACTTCACACCATTGCTAAAAGTTCATTGCTAGGTTCTAAAGCTCGAGTTTTTATCCATCACCTTAGAGGTGTAAAATTCAAAAACAGATCTACTGTATTTATTGGAGAAGGTGTTATTATTGATCCAATAAATCCATCAAATGTTGAAATAGGTGATAGATGTTTAATAACAGCTGGAGTAAAAATATTAACACACTATATTGACACAAAAAATCGTTCAGAAAATCCTGAATATTTTTTCCGATTTTACGATGGCAAAGTAATCATTGAGGATGATGTATTTGTTGGAGCAAACGCAGTTATAGCAAAGCCAGTTAAAATCGGAAAAGGATCAATAATTGGAGCAAATGTTGTTGTTACTAAGGATATTGAAACAAGTTCTGTATACACAGGAAATAACAATTCCCCATTGTGATTACAGTTGCTATTATAACTATAACATATAACTCAAGTAATGTAATTATACCTTTTTTAAAATGTCTGTCAGAAAGTGATTACAAAGATTTAAAATTATTTGTGATTGATAACAATTCAGTTGATGACACAGTTGAGTTAATACTTAAAAACAATTATAGCATAGATTATGAGATTGTTGAAAACAAAAAAAATATAGGTGTCGCCGCAGCAAATAATATGGGGATTAAAATAGCAATGGAGCAAGGCTATCAAAAAATTTTACTTTCAAATAATGATATAGTATTTGATAAAAATATCATAACAGAGCTAGTTAGTTTTAGTGAAAATCAAGCAAGTAGCATATCGTCTCTAAAGATAATGTATGAAAATGATAAAGATAAAATTTGGTATTGTGGTGGGTTTTTCAATTTTACTAAAGGATTAGTTCCTAAGCACTTGGGGATAGGGCAGTTTGATCTCGGACAACACAATCATTTGAAGTATTCAGAATATGCTCCAACTTGTTTTGTTTTATTTGATTCTAAGGTTTTTGCTGAAGTTGGGTTAATGGATGAAAAATATTTTGTCTATTTTGATGATACAGATTTTTTTTACAGAGTAAAAAAAAGTGGAAATTACAGCTTGCAAATTAATCAAAAAATTAAAATATTTCATAAAGTAGGTAGTTTGACTTCAACTAATAATGAAAAAGGAATAAAAAGCAATTTTTTCATCAGCCAAAATATTCGGAATCATTTTTATTTTTTGAAAAAAAATGAGCGACTATATTTTTATCTATTTATACCATTTTTAGTAATAAGATATAATTTGCGTGTTATACTAAGCAATCAATATAGATTTAACTTTAATACTTTGCTATTAGTTAATAAGTCAATCTTTAAAGGGATATTTAAATGAAGATTAAAGTTGCAATAATTGATTCAATAGGTTCTCATGGGAGTTCACATCATTTTTATTTGTTCGCACAAGCTAGAGGATTAATTGATAATAAAGTAGATGTTACTATATATTCTAATAAAAAAACTTTTCTCAGCTCACCAAAAAAAATTAAAGTTGAAAATACCTTTGGAGATATCTTTAAAACTAAAGGAAAATTAGTTAATGCAATTTTTTTTGTTAGTGGAATAATAAAGTCATATTTTAAAGCAAAATCTAGCTCTCATAATTTCTTCCATCTTCATTTTTTTGACTTTAGCATTCTAAATTTTTTTGCATGTTTTTTCGCGATTTTCTTTGATGTTAGATTAATACTAACCGTTCATGATGTTAATCCATTCTCTAAAAAAACTAATTTTTTTTTCAAAAGATGGTGTTTGTTTTTGGCTGACAAAATAATTGTTCATAACGAATTTTCAAAAAAACAACTGATTAAATATGGATTAAATTTAAATAAAATATCAGTAGTTCCTCATGGTAATTATTTAGATTACATAAAACCAAAAACTAATAAAATAGTTGCAAAAGAAAAATTTGGTTTGCAAAACAAAAAGGTAATTATGTTTTTTGGAATGATCAAAGAAGAAAAAGGTTTAGATATATTGATTAAATCTTTTTCCGAGGTTCGTCAAAGTAACAAAAACGTTATTTTATTAATTGCTGGAAAAAATTACAAAACGGATATTGAAAAGTACATAAAGATAATTGATCAATTAAATTTAAAAAGTTCATGTATCATACATAATAAGTACATTCCAGAGAATGCCTTATGTGATTATTACGGTTGTGCTGACGTAATTGTTTTGCCCTATAAAATAATTTTTCAAAGCGGTGTGCTACTGATGTCATCAAGTTTCAATGTACCTGTAATAGTTTCGGATTTAGATCCATTTGTAGAAATTATTGAAGATCAAAAAAACGGACTAGTTTTTAAAGTAAATGATATTAAATCTTTAACTGAAAAATTAATTTTTTCTATAAACAGTGCAGAAAAGATGAATTTTTATGCAAAAAATAATTTTGAAAAAATAAAAAATCAATATGATTGGACTAAAATTGGTAAGCTTAGTAAGGATGTTTATCTTTACTTTAAATAATTTAATTTATGATTATTCGAATTCAAAATATATTACAAGAATCAAAAAACACAATCGATAAATTATTAAAATCTGAGCAAACAACAAAGAACTTGCAAGAAGTTGTTGAGATTGTTTTCAATACTTTAAGTACAGGAAAAAAATTATTATTGTGTGGTAATGGAGGTAGTGCAGCAGATGCTCAACACATTGCAGCAGAGTTTACTGGAAGATTTTTTAAGGACAGAAATGCTTTATTTGCGGAAGCATTGCATGTAAACTCATCATACATGACTGCTGTGGCAAATGACTATGGTTTTGAAAAAGTGTATTCCAGACTGTTAGAGGCAAAAGGAATTAAAGATGATGTTTTAATTGCTATATCAACAAGTGGAAATTCTCCAAATATTGTAAATGCAGTTCAAAAAGCAAAAGAGATTGGTATGATTACTATTTCTTTTACTGGGCAAAATGATTCTAAAATTAAAGATTTATCTCAGATTTGTTTACAGTCTCCCTCAAAAAACACACCAAGAATTCAGGAGATTCACATATTGTTTGGTCACATTATTTGTCAATTGGTTGAAGAGAAAATTTTCCCTAATGTTTGACACACTATTTCTTGATCGTGATGGGGTTATTAATGAAAAGTTAGAGAATAGATATGTTACGTGCACCAAAGAGTTTGTTTTTATTGACGGAGTTTTAGAATCTTTCATTACCATTAGTGAATACTTCAAAAGAGTAATAATAATAACTAACCAACAAGGAATAGGAAAAAAAATTATGTCGATTAAACAATTAGAAGATATTCATAACTACATGATGACTGAGATTGAAAGTTATGGAGGAAAAATCAATAAGATTTATTTTTGTACAGATTTAGCTAGTAAAGAAAATAATTGTAGAAAGCCGGGCACAGAAATGTTTGAAAAAGCATTAGCAGATTTTCCAAAAATAGATTTAAAAAAATCTTACATGATTGGTGATTCAGACACTGATATAATAGCTGGAGAAAAAATGGGAATCAAATCTATAAAAGTTAACCATAAATTTAATTTGAAAGCCGCACTAAAAAAAATTATTAATATTCCTTAGCTTTTTGATAATCAATAACTTTTATGTCTTAATTTTGTAAAAAAAATACAACGGAAAAAAAAGTCAAAATAAAATCCCTGAAACAATTACTTTGGATAGGTATTGGTGGAATGGTCATGTTTTTTGCTGGTCTAACTTCTGCCTACATCGTAAGAAAATCTGAAGGTAATTGGCAAGAGTTTGAGCTTCCAAGCTGGTTCTTATATAGTTTTGTACTAGTAATTCTTAGCAGTCTATTTGTCATTCTTGCTAAGATGAGATTTCATAAAGAGCTACCATATCAACAAATGATACTTGTCTCTGTTATTCTTGGATTATTATTTTCTTTGTCTCAGTTTTTAGGTTGGAAAGAACTTGTTCAAAATGGTATTTATTTCACTGGTGAAGGTTCAAACCCATCAGGCTCCTTTTTATATGTATTAACATTAGCGCACTTATTACATCTAATCGCAGGACTTATCTCTCTGTTAGTTGGATATTTTAATTCAATTTCTAACAAGTACTCTATTAATGATCACTTAGGACTTGATTTGATTTTTACTTTTTGGCATTTTTTAACAATTTTATGGGTCTATCTTTATTTATTTTTGGTTTTTGTCTAAAAAAAATAAAAATTAACAATTTTCATCAGTCAAAAAAATTAATTTTGTATGGTATATGGTAGTAGCAAGTAACACAGATTTTGGTACAGCATGGAAAGGTGGAGACAAACCGTTCGCTGCGAGCTATGGTAAGCTAATGATGTGGTTT